>Ga0209081_1000273_pt1 | contig 31325 bp, 35 predicted proteins | sample GOMGulsemesocosm_4_FD_184636 | JGI IMG/M metagenome (GOLD analysis project Ga0209081, IMG submission 184636) | Methane-oxidizing microbial communities from mesocosms in the Gulf of Mexico - GOM15B Gulf of Mexico (SPAdes) (version 2) | ecosystem: Environmental > Aquatic > Marine > Cold seeps... | reverse complement strand
GCTTTGGATTGGTTGGACTTGGTGTGGTTTAAAACAGCTTGAAGTAAGGGTTTTTCAACTTCACTGATGACTAATGCATGTAAGCCCACGACTTCTAAACCATCCAGCTGAGAGAAGTAGCTTTCCAGTGCTTGGGTGACTTGGTGGGAGAGTGTTTGTGTTGGCTTATCTGAACTCATGCGCTTTGCTGCTTGTTATGTATTAAGTCGTTAAAAATAGTGTCGATAAAGTCTAACTGCTGTGGCGGTTGTTGCAATGAAAAGCTCTTCTTAACTTGAGGCAGCAATGATGCATCGATATGACTAAAGTACCAAGCTAAGTGCTTTCTAGCAATCCTAACACCCATAATATCACCATAAAACTGATGTAGTTGGCTAATATGTCGGGTAATGATACCTTTTATTTCTGGCAGTGATGGCGGCGGAAGTTCTTCACCGGTTGCAAGGTAGTGATTTACTTCATTAAAAATCCACGGACGACCTTGAGCTCCTCTACCGATGAGCAAGCCATCTGCTTCGGTATAGTTGAGTACCTCAAGTGCTTTTTGGGGGCTGGTAATATCCCCATTGGCAAGTACGGGAATGGCAATGGCTTTTTTGACCAATTTAATGGTGTCAAACTCGGCATCACCGTTATATTTACAAGCGCGTGTTCGGCCATGTATTGCAAGTGCTTGAATACCAGCTTGCTCAGCAATTTGTGCAATAGTGACGGCATTACGGCTGATGGTGTCCCAGCCTGTTCTTATTTTAAGCGTAACGGGAATATCAACAGCACTAACGACTGCGTGAAGAATTTTATTGACCAGTGCTTCATCTCTTAATAGTGCTGAGCCTGCTGCGACACTACACACTTTTTTCGCTGGGCAGCCCATATTGATATCAATGATTTGCGCACCATTTTGTTGGTTAAACAAAGCGGCTTCGGCCATTTGTTGAGGATCGGTGCCAACGATTTGCACTGAGCGTGGTTCATTTTCCCCACTGTGGTCGAGCTTCAGTTGAGTACGTCGGTGTTTGCGCAATGCCGGATTTGATGCGGTCATTTCAGATACGGCTAAACCGGCCCCTAGTTCACGGCATAACTGACGAAATGGGCGATCAGTAATACCGGCCATGGGCGCTAAAACGAGGTTATTTTTTAGGGTGTAAGGGCCTATTTTCATGAGGTGCTAGCATTTTGGCGTTTTTTAACAGTAATATTTTACAGTAATTTATAAGCCCGATTTATCTCAAGCGATAGCTGTTGGCTAGTGACGGAATGCTATTTCGAAGCCAGATGCGTCTACGAGCGGCTTTTTGAAGCTTAACTCAACATATTGTATCTTGCCAGGTTTGAACGATTTTAGAGTACTTTGTGGACTAAGGTATTCGCTTGGTTTAAAGACAATATAGGCGAGCTTATCACCGTAGTCTGAGTTCAGTGTGAGAAGGATTGACGGGTATGCTTGTTCGATAGGAGCGGTATTTTTGAAACTAAGCTGCAGGCTCAGTGCTTGATTGGTATTGGGCTGGTTACTGAGTTGGCGCTCAATAATCATTATTTTGTTGAGATCGCTATATAACGGAATTTGTAGGTTGAAGGTATTGTTTAGCCACGTTAGGGAGGGCTGTAAGCGAATATTTTGTTGAATGAGTGAGGCGTTGATGTAGGTGAGTTGAGCAAACAGGAGTAGGCTGAGAAGAAGTGCGATTAGGGAATAGGTTTTTTTTTTATGACGGATTGCTTTATTCGGTGCTTCCCAGGGGGCTGTGTGCTCGGTGTTTGTTATGGCTTCGTTTTTATTGGTGGGTAGCGTTAAGGCTTGTTGCTGACTGCAAGGGTTCTCGAGAGCATTAAACGTTTCACTGCAGTGCCCACAACGAATTAAGCCATCTTTTAGGGTGAGCTGCGTTGCCGTTATTTGAAGACTACTTAAACAATAAGGGCATAGTGCGTACTGCATTAGTCCGTTTTTTTAATGGCGTGAAGGCAAGCCCAGTTATCTTGAAGAACGGCAGGATCAAAAACAAACGTATCTTGGTAAGCCTGCATAACATCATCGACTTGCTCGCCAAGGATGCCAGATAAGAGTAAATGGCCATTGGGTTGAACCAGTGAGGCTATTTCTTCTGATAAGTGAATTAAAGGCTCTGCCAATATGTTTGCAACAACAATAGCTTGGGGTGTTCGAGGGTATTGCTGGGCGTCAAACACATCAATTTTGTCGCTGACTTTATTTTGTTCAGCATTGTTGATTGTTGCGGTGAGAGCTTGTGGATCAATGTCGATACCAATAGCACTTTTAGCACCTAATATAAGTGCCGCAATACCGAGTATGCCTGAGCCACAACCAAAGTCGATGATATGGTATTCATTGAGTGGGTGAGAGGCTAACCACTCAAGACAAAGCGCCGTTGTTGGGTGAGTGCCTGTGCCGAATGCGAGTCCAGGGTCAAGCGTGAGTACGGTCGCATTTTTTTCAGGTACTTCGTGTTCAGTTGAGCAGACCCAGAAGTTATCGCCGAATTTAATGGGTTTAAAGTCGTCTAGCCAAACGCGTTCCCAGACTTGGTCTTCCAGCTTTTCGAGTGTTAAGCGCCAGTCGTGCTCGGAGCTGATGTGCTGCTTAAAGTATTGCTTAGCTTTAGTTAAATCATGTTCTTCATCAAATAAGCCAGTGATTTGAACCTGCTGCCATAGCGGAGTGGTGTTCAAGGGCGGTTCATAGATGGGCTGGTCTGCACTGTCCATCATGGTGACGGACAGTGAGCCAAGCTCTTCAAGTAGCACCTCAAATTGAGGTGCTAAGTCAGGACCTGTTGTAATGGTCAATTGTTGCCAAGGCATTGTTATTAGAGACCTAGCTTCTTTTCGAGGTAATGAATATTGTAGATGCCTGATGCAAAATCCTTGTCTTCAAGGATATCTTTTAACAAATCAATATTGGTGTGGATACCATCAATAACGGTTTCGCTGAGAGCTGTTTTAGTTCTTGCGAGCGCCGATTCACGTGATTTTCCTGAGGCAATGAGTTTGCCGATCATCGAATCGTAATATTGAGGGACGGTGTAACCGTTATAAATATGCGTATCAACACGAATACCTGGGCCACCAGGAATGTGTAGCTGCTTAATTTTTCCAGGAGATGGAATAAAGGTTTTTGAATGTTCCGCATTGAGTCGGCATTCAATTGCGTGGCCAGTGATTTTAATATCATCTTGGCTGTAGCTCAGTGGTTCGCCAGCAGCAATTTTTAACTGCTCGGCAACAATATCTACACCGGTAACAATTTCAGTAATGGGGTGTTCAACCTGTACACGGGTATTCATCTCAATGAAATAGAACTCGCCTTTCTCATATAAAAACTCGAAGGTTCCCGCACCGTGGTAGCCAATTTCAGCACAAGCATTAGCGCAACGAGTACCAATTTCTTGGCGAACTTCTTCACTAATGCCGATAGCAGGTGCTTCTTCAATAACTTTTTGATGTTTACGCTGGGTCGAGCAATCGCGTTCACCCAAGTGAATGGCATTGCCATGCTTGTCTGCAAGAATTTGAAACTCAATATGACGAGGCGTTTCAAGGAACTTTTCCATGTACACCATGTCGTTGCCAAAGAAGTTTTGTGCTTCAGTTTTGGTCAAGGAAATGGCGTTTAGCAGAGCTGCTTCCGTATGTACTACGCGCATTCCACGGCCACCGCCACCGCCAGCGGCTTTGATGATAATTGGGTAACCAATTTCACGAGCGACACGGATATTGCGTTCTTTGTCATCGTTCAATGGGCCATCTGAGCCGGGTACGCAAGGAACACCAGCCTTCTTCATGGCTTCAATGGCGGATACTTTATCGCCCATCAGGCGAATAGTTTCAGATTTTGGACCAATGAAACTGAAGCCACTTTGTTCAACACGCTCTGCAAAATCTGCATTCTCAGAAAGGAAGCCGTAACCGGGGTGGATGGCTTCGGCATCGGTAATTTCAGCTGCGCTGATGATGGCGGGAACGTTTAGGTAGCTTTCTGTAGACGATGGGCCGCCAATGCAGACGGATTCATCGGCTAGACGTACGTGTTTTAAATCACGATCTGCTGAAGAGTGAACTGCAACAGTTTGGATGCCTAGTTCTCGGCAAGCACGTAAAATACGTAGCGCAATTTCGCCACGGTTAGCTATAAGAATTTTATCGAACATATTTCTCTCGTCGATGGATAAGTGTGAAAGGCCTGTTATTCGATGATGAATAAAGGTTGGTCAAATTCAACGGCTTGTCCGTTGTCAGAAAGAATAGACTTCACAACGCCGGAAACGTCTGATTCGATTTGATTCAGAATCTTCATGGCTTCAATAATACAGAGGGTATCGCCTTTCTGCACAGTTTGACCAATGGTTACAAAAGCCGGTGATGTCGGTGCGGGTGAAGAATAGAAGGTTCCAACCATAGGTGACTTAACAATATGTCCAGACGCTTCTTCAGCTGGTGTTGCCACCGCTGCTTGGGCGGGTGCTGGTGCGTTAACTGGAGCGGCAGCTGGGGACATTGCGACGGCAACCGGTTGGTTTGATGAGTAGCGGTTGATACGAACAGATTCTTCACCTTCGTGAATTTCAATTTCGGCAATGTCGGACTCTTCGATTAACTCGATGAGTTTTTTAACTTTTCTGATGTCCATAATTAATCTCTTGATGGTTGTTCTATTAAAGGAATAGCTGCTAGCAGCGCTAATTCATAACTGTTTGGGCCGAAGCCACAGATAACGCCTTGGGCGATATCTGAAAAATAAGAGTGCTGACGAAATGCCTCGCGAGCATGTACGTTAGAGAGGTGTAATTCAATAAAAGGTGTGCCGACAGCAAGTAATGCATCACGCAAGGCAACACTGGTATGAGTGAAGGCTGCGGGGTTTAATAGAATGAAGGCAATATCATCTTGTTTGCTTTGTTGCACTTGATCCACTAGTTCATGCTCAGCATTACTTTGAAAAAAATGTAGCGTGTGCCCATGCTGTTGCGCCAGTTGACGCAAGCTTGCTTCAATATCCGCCAGTGTTTTTGCACCATAAATACCGGGTTCACGTGTACCTAGCATGTTTAGGTTTGGGCCATTTAGAACGGAAATTATTGCCATAAGTTGTTATCTCAATAATGTACATGGCATAACGAAGGGGTCTGCCAGTTTTCGATCATGAGATTTTGTCAAAGCTTAGTGGAAAAGTCTAGAAAAATCGCTTTTTTGTGAAAGATGTAAGCAAATATAAGCAAGTTAGCGGGAGTTAGTTCTTTGCTAGCTTAGTGATTTTAATGATTTCTTCTGGCTTAAGAATACCGAAATGACGAGCAACTATTTTACCGTCAGGGTTGATTAATACTGAAAACGGTAAGGCGCCACTCATATTGCCATATTGAAGTGCTAAGTCAATGCCGTCTGTTTGCGCTATTAATATAGGGTAGTTAATACCCATCTCCATGGCAAAGGCTTGAACAGGCATCTCATCATCGATAGCGATACCAACAAACTGTAAGCCAGCGCTTGAGTATTGTTCTTGTAGTGCAATAAAGCTTGGGATTTCTTCGCGGCAAGGAGGACACCACGTTGCCCAAAAGTTGAGGACAATAAACTTTCCTTGCCAGGCTTTTAGGGAGCGAATATCGCCATCGAGATTGGGTAATGAAAAATCAGCGGGGGTAGAGGACTCTTTTGCTAGGGTGTTAGCGGTATTATCGCAAGCGATGAGGCCTGTGATGAGTAGTAATATGAATACTCCTTTGCGAATGTTCATTTGATGAAGCGGCTCAAATGTTGTAAAAAATCATCGCTGGGCATGTAGCCGATAATTCGCTGATGACTTAACTCTGTAGCAGTAGGCGTAAAGAATAGGATTGCGGGTGGGCCAATAAGTGAAAAAGCCTTAAGTAATGCTTTATCTTCGGCATTATTTTTAGTCACATCGGCTTGCAGTAACATGACGTTGCTTAATGCTTGCTGCACTTGAGGGTCACTAAATGTATAGGCCTCCATTTCTTTGCACGAGATACACCAATCGGCATAAAAATCAAACATGACTAATTGCTTGTTTTTTGCTGCACTTTCTAAGGCGATATTGAGTTCATCAATACTTTTTATTGTTTGAAATGGCAGGCTGCTGTGTGCTGTGCTCGGTTGCTTGCTTAGGCTGAAGTTAGCGAGGGGCTTTAGTGGGTTGTTGGCACCTGATGTAGCGCCAATCATTAATATAATGCCGTAAATAATAAATAGAGTGCCAATGCCTTTAGCCAGTTTTTTCCAGCCGGATGCATCCTCCTTTAATCGTTCAAGAGCTCCAAGGTAAATGGCGCTAATAATTAATAAGGTCGCCCATAATGCCAAGCTGATGCTGGCAGGAAGAATGCGCTCCATTAGCCATATAGCAACGGCTAATAACAATACGCCGAAGAAGTATTTAATGGGTTCCATCCAAACTCCTGCTTTGGGTAACAACTTCCCCGCAGACATGCCAATAATAATGAGCGGGATACCCATGCCCATGCCCAGTGAGAATAAAGCAAAGCCACCGAGTATGGCATCACCAGTTTGGCCGATGTAAATAAGTACACCGGCTAAAGGGGCGGCAACACAAGGGCCAACAATGAGTGTAGATAAGCAACCCATCATCGCGCTGCCCCATAGAGAGCCATGTTTTTGATGCTGAGACACGCTTGATAGCCTACTTTGAATGGCTGTTGGGAGCTGCAGTTGGTACAGCCCAAACATTGATAAGGCGAGTGCAACAAAGATTAAACTGAAAAAGCTCAGAACCCATGGGTTTTGGAAGCTGGCTTGTAGGTTTTCACCAAAAAGTCCGGCCATAATGCCAAATAAGGCGTAAGTAAAGGCCGATGCTAGAACATAACTAAGGGATAGGTTGAAGGCTTTGCGGTGAGTTATCTCTTTTCCATGGCCAACAATAATGCCCGACAAAATAGGAATCATTGGGAAGACGCACGGGGTGAAAGCCAACAAAATACCAAAGCCTAAGAAGGTTAAACAGGTTAATAATAGGGTGTTGCTGCTCAGTGATTGCGCAATTTGATCTTGTTCAGAAACGTGTGTCGTCTTAGCCGGTGCCGCCGGGTCGTCGAGCGGGGTAAGTGTTAACGAAACAACTTTTTTCATGGGGGGGTAGCACACGCCTATGTCAGCACAGCCTTGAAACTCAACGTTGAGTTGCAATGAGGTTGTTTGCTCAAGCGTTGTTGTTAAACCTTGCTGTATTGCCAATGAGTCATAGTAGACAATGGTGTCACCAAATATTTCGTCATGTTTTTCTTTGCCGAGAGGAAATACTATGTCGTTTAGACTTAGTCCTGCTGGCGATATGATGCTGATCTTTATTTTGTTTTGGTATAAGTAATATCCTTCAGCAATTTCCCAGTTGAACTGAATACGTTGATGGTCAATGGTTTTGCTAGACAAGTTAAAGGCATCGTCAGGTTCGAGCAATTGCTGGTCTTTTGGCTGGCTAAAGCCACTGAATAAATCGCTAACGGCATCAAAACTGCTGCTTTGAGGGGAGGGACTGTCGTTAGTAGCCGCAAGGCTAACGTAGCTAGGCAATGCTAGGCAAATAGACAGCAAAAATGTATAAACGTTAATTCTAAGCATGGTATTTAGTGTCATCGGTAGAAAAGTTAGCGGGCCATCATTCGTATTTGCAATGAAGATAGCTCACACCAAAATAAAATAGTTACTGATAGAGACCTCGTTATGTAGCGGTATCTTTCAGCCTAACCTAATGCTGGGTTGAGCATGAAAATTATGACACAAGATTTTTTACAATAGAGTTAATCCTGTGTAAGCTTGCTTATTATGAACCCATTCTCTATTTTTTTCTTATTATTGATTGTTATGCCGATTGTAGAAATTTATTTTCTTATTCAGGTCGGTAGCTCAATTGGTGCGTTTTCAACGGTTATGTTGATTGTTTTTACAGCGGTTGTCGGTGCTTATTTGTTTAGGCTGCAAGGGCTAACAACTATTCAACGTGTACAAGCGAGCCTTTCAAGGGGTGAGATTCCTGCGATAGAGATGATTGAGGGTGCGATGCTGTTGGTTAGCGGTGTGTTATTGCTAACGCCAGGCTTTGTTACCGACATGGTTGGTTTTGTTTGCTTAGTTCCAGCCGTCAGGCGCAAGTTTGCACTGTCTTTAATGGACAGTCAGTTTGTTAGTCAATCGTCCTTTCAAGCCGGTGCTTCATTTCAGCAAACTAAGCAAGAACAAACCTTAGATACTGATATTATTGAAGGTGAATTTAGGCGTGATGATGAGAGTGGTTCGCCCAAAAAAGAGGACTAGCCTTATTTAAAGGACGCTCTCAAAACCTTCGAAGTTTGGGTGTCCAATATACAAACCTTTTGTTTTTCCAGCTTGAGCGTGTACTTTTTTAAATGCATCAGAATGCGTCCAAGCATCAAAGGTTGCCTTATCTTGCCATGTGGTATGGGATGCAAATAATGTATATTCTTCCCGTGTTGGACCGCGCAATAAATTAAAGTTAACAAAGCCTGGGACGTCATCTAGGTAAGATTCACGCTGGCGCCAAACTTCTTGAAAGGCATCTTCTTTGCCAAGTACAACGTTAAAACGATTCATCGCAATAAACATAATTAAACTCGATTTAGTTAAAGGGTAGCGGGCTACTTTTTTAGTGGTGCTAAAAATGTTAGCCCGAGGATTGGACCTATCGCCATTAATGATACGGTAATTGGTAAGCCAATGCCCGCCATTAAAAATTTAAACACATACATGCTGATAATGGTTAGGCTGAACCCAAGACAAATCACTAATGTAATGGCAGAAGCGAGAGCATCTACGGGTGCTGTTTTGGCATTAAGTGTTGAAAACTGGGGAGAGTCTCCGGCAACGGTAATGCCCCAAATAAGTAAGTAAGCTAAGAATAGGGTGGGTGGGCTAGCCAGCATAAATGGAAAAATCAGGCAGCAGCTTGCGGAGGTGGCTAATTGATAGAATGCGATGTTTGCACTTCCAAATTTTAAGGACAGTATGCCACCAACGGAGCAACCGATAGCGCCTGATGCAATAATAAGGAAGCTCCATAGCGCTATGTTTAACTCAATGCCAGCGTATTGGTTATATGCCAGTAGAATGACCGGTAAGAATGCCCAGAATGTGTACAGTTCCCACATATGCCCAAAATAGCCATACGATGAAGATTTGAAATCATCTGATTTGAATATATTAAAGAGGGCTGTGCCTTGATGTTGTACGGATTTTTGCGGGTGAGATTTTTCAACGAGGCCAAAATAGACCAATAAGCCCCCTGAAATTGCTAAGACCGATGATATAAGGACAATAAACTGCCAATCAATTGACATGGCTAAGCTATTTATAAAATGGGGGAAAGCTGTACCAACGACTAATGCACCAACAATGTGCCCCAGTGCGCGGCCTAAATTGTTAGGCTGCCATAGTGCTGCAATCTTAACCCCAACAGGGTAAATACCCGCTAGGAAAAAACCAGTTAGGTAGCGAGAGACTAATAAAGTGTTGGCATCTAATGGAAGTATTAGTATTAATGAGTTTGATAAAGCGCCGAGTACGCTGGATATGAAAAATACACGCCCTGCTGGAAATCTATCGGATACGTTTAGTAGTGCGAAGACGAGAGTGCCGCTAATAAAACCCAGCTGAACGGCTGTTGTAATACGGCTAATATCAAATGTTGAACTGGGTATGGCGACCATAAGTTCGTTTAATATCGCGTTACATGAAAACCATAAAGAAGAACCAGAGAATACCGCAAAAATAAGGGTGGCTAGTGCGGCTGATGGTCGAGTTATCATGGTTGTTGGGCGTGAGTTTCAGAGGGCGTTAAAAAGAATTGAAGTTATTAGAGTAAAACTAAGTTGAAAAGATGGCAAGTTTGTTACTTTTAGGTGGGGTGGCTGTCCTTCTGTTGGTGTTTTTTAAGTTAACTATTTGCAAAAAGAATGAGTTATTTTAAAAAAGTGTTGCGCTGCAATAAAATCTCATTATAATGCGCTGCAACAAAACATTTTTTTACTTATCATTCTCTTAATATAAAAGGATATAACATGCTAAATAACTTCGAAGCTCTATTGGCCCCTGCTAAGAAATTAGCTGAATTAAACAAAGTACAAATTGAAAAAGCGATTGCAGCTCAACAAGCAGCAACTAAAGAATATGTTGCTTTAGCTGAAGCACGTATTAAAGCAGCAAGCGCGATTAAAGACGCAGCTGGTTTAAACTCTTTTGTTAAAGAACAAGTTGAACTTGCTCAAAGCGGTTTTGAAAAAGCTGTTGCAGATGGTAAAGCATTAGTTGACGATGCGAAATCTTATAATGAAGAAGTGATTAAACTTGTTCAAGAAGGTAATGCTGTTGTAACAGAAGAAGTGAAAGAAACAGTTAAGAAAGCGACTAAAAAAGTAGCTTAATTAACCCGTTTTAAAGAAAACCGCCTCTCTTTTGGAGTGGCGGTTTTTTTATGCCTAACGAAAGCCGCCTGATGCCTTACATAAGGTGAGCGATTTCTGGGTTATTGTTTTTTAATAAACGTTTAAATTGACTGATGTTTGCGGGTGTTCTTTCATCACGAGTTAGGTTAACCGTTATTTCACTAATAACATGGCTGGGTGACTTGGATATAAAGAGTAGTCGATCGGCTAGCTTAACCGCCTCATCTAAGTCGTGGGTAACAAATAGAATGTTTCTTGCCTGTTGCTTCCATAGGTCAATTAATAGTTCGCGGGCTTTTCTGGCGGTCGGTGGGTCTAATGATACAAAGGGTTCGTCGAGTAGTAACACATCGCTTTCTTTATAAAAGCCACGTGCGAGAGAAACGCGTCGCTGCATGCCCAGAGATAAGTGCTGTGGGTAGCTATGAAGTGAATTTTCAAGACCTAAGCGTTGTAACAAATGTGTGATTTTAGTGGTATCAACGTTATCTTTATCTACGGTCAGTTGGATATTTTCAAGTACCGTTCGCCAAGGCAGTAAACGCGGGTTTTGGAAAACATAGCTACTGGTATAGTCCGTGCCTGAGGGACTTAGCTTAATAGAACCGGTGAAATCAGTGTCGAGCCCTGAAATGATGTTCAATAAGCTTGTTTTTCCGCAGCCAGATGGGCCGATAATGCAGACGAGTTCATTGTTTGAAAGCTCTAATTTCAGGTTCGTTATAACATTAACGACCTTATTATCAGCAGTTACAAACGCTTTGTTCTTTATATCAATACTCAGTTTGTTCATCAGCTTGTTACTTCCAGCGTTGTGATTTTTTATCGAGCGGCTGCAAAATTATTATTTCAATGAGTTGAATAATCACGATAAATGAAACGGTATAAGCCATGATGCTGGTGATATCAAACAATTGGAAAAATAAATGGATTTGGTAGCCCATGCCATCGCTTCGCCCAAGCAATTCAACAACGAGAACAATTTTCCATATTAAAGCAAGTCCTGTACGTGCAGATGCCATGATGTATGGATACAGCTGGGGTAGGACAACGTGCAATAAGGTTTTAACTCGGCCAAATTGAAAGGCTTTAGCCATATCAATTAAGTCTTCATCGAGATTTCTTGCACCTTCTCGAATAGTCACAATCACATTAGGTAGCTTATTAATAACGACAGCGAAGATGGCCGCTGTTTCGACTAAGCCGAACCATATGTAGCAAAGAATAATGGTCACCAGGGCAGGTATGTTTAGCAAAATAATAACCCAGCTATCAAAAAAGGCATTGGCCTTTTTATATCGCCCAAGCATCAAGCCAATAGCAGTGCCGAGTAACATAGCGAGAAAAAAACTAATCGCTAGACGGGTTAGGGTAATGCCAAGATGATGCTGTAACTCACCCGATTGCAAGGCGGCAATGAGTGAATCTAGCACTAATAGTGGTGAGGGCAATACGACTGTATCAAGTACTACCGCCAATACCTGCCAAGTAATGATTAACAGGCTTAATGATAAGACAGGGTTTAAAAAGGTGAAACGTGACATCAGGCTCATCATTCGGGGTTTACGGTTGTTTGTTCATCCAAAATAGCTTGGGGTCAAGCTGTTTGACGGAGCCAACCAGTTTATCGCCACCACTGTTCGCCAAGATGGAATATATTTGAGCAATCGCTTGTATTTCTTGTTCAGTAAAGTTAGTTACGCGGCCGGCACAATAGTTTGTACGTAAGAGTTGTTGAGTCTGCGGGTCGTCTGCTCTGGTGAGCGGCAAAATAGCCAGCCAATGTGGATCAGATGAGCAGAGTAATTCCCCCGCTTGGAGATTGGCTGAAAGGAATGCATTAATGGTGTCTGCGTTATTTTGTGCCCATTGCTGATGAAAAACATAACCCAAAATAGGTACGGTTTTATTAATGCCGAGTTGATGAATGATGTCGTGTAAATTAATTATTTCACGGTAGCCTTGGGCTTTTAAACGGGCGCTGTAATGCCAGAAATTAATTAAAGCATCAATCTCACCTTGTTTTATGAGCTGGTTGAGCAAAGGTGGCGCGCCGAAAACCTTGTTAACATCTCGGTCTAAATCGTGGCCATTTTTTAAGGCTAATGCGCGTAATAGTAGCCAGTTTTTATCGAGAGCGCCGCCTGCAATACCTAACTTTCTAGCGGTTAAATCGTGAATGGACTGTATTGTTGAGTCCGCAGGAACCATTAATGAACCCGCTGAACTTGAATAAGGAGCGAATAGGTAATCTGCAGACATTCCGCGCTGACGGGCAACCCAAGTCCAATCAGCAGCAATAATATCAGCGGCATCGGCTTGTAAGGCAATCTTGGTGGCTTGAGTGCTAGCGAGAGGTTGAAGCTTAAGAGTAAAGCCATTTTTTATATCAAGCTGGTTTTGTACGATGGTTTGCAACGTCCAGTTAACCGTACCAAACTGAAGGGTCGATATTCTTATTTCATTACTTTTTGATGCTAGGCTTGCGGTAGATAAAAATAAGCAACAAATGGTCGTGAGGAAGTAATAGCTTTTTCTTTTAATCAGCTTCGGTGTATGCATTTGTTTTTTTTAATTATAAGTATGCCCTCTATCTTAAATGAAATATTCTCAAGGTCTACGAAAAACCAAGTTCGCTGAATAATTAAGCTTTTTGCTGTTGTTTTTAATAAACAAATAGTGAAAAAAATTGGTCTATAGAATTAAAGTGGGGTAAGGTGTAAATATCATCTCGGGTGGCTTGTAAGTTATTAATTATAATGATAATTAGTTTGATTTGATAATTGATCTCGATTGCAATGCAAGCGCCTGAAAACAAACAATCTTATGCTTAATAGAGGGCTGGTATATATTTATGGATGCTGCTTTAAAAACACAAGTGAATAAGCTGGTCGATAAGTTTGGGCGGCAAGTGACGTATGTCAGGCTTTCAGTAACTGATCGCTGTGATTTCCGTTGTGTTTATTGCATGAGTGAAGACATGACCTTTTTACCTCGTGAAGAAGTACTTTCACTTGAGGAGATAACCCTATTATCGCAAGCGTTTGTTGAGCTTGGCGTCACTAAAATTCGTATTACTGGCGGTGAGCCGTTAGTGCGTAAAGATGTTGTGGGCATGCTGGCTAACATAGCGAAGCTAGAGGGTTTGGACGAACTGGTTATCACAACGAATGGCTCGCAACTTGTAAAACAAGCGCTGCCACTTAAAGAGGCTGGCGTTAAGCGTATAAACATTAGCCTTGATAGCTTAGATGCGGATAAGTTTAAAAGAGTGACCCGCGTGGGTGATTTATCCGTTGTTTTAGAGGGTATTCAAGCCGCAAAGAAAGCCGGTTTTGAAAAGATTAAGCTGAATGCCGTTATTTTGAAAAATAGAAATGACGATGAAATTACCGGCCTTGTTCAGTATGCGATGGACGAAGGGTTGGATATTAGTTTTATCGAAGAAATGCCGCTAGGCTTGGTAACGGGCAGGTCTAGAGAAGAGGCTTATTATTCTAGCGATGAAATTAAGCAAGATATTGAACAGAAATTTGAGTTGTTGCCCAGCACTAAATCAACCGGTGGGCCTGCTCGTTATTATAGTGTGGCGGGTTATCAAAACTCGGTGGGATTTATTTCTCCGCATAGCCATAACTTTTGCGATACCTGCAATAGAGTACGAGTAACGGCCTCGGGCCTGTTATTACTCTGTTTGGGGCAGGAGCATTCAATGGATCTTAAACAAATACTAAGGCAGGGCGACGCGAGCCTTAGTACCGTTAAACAGGCTCTAATTGAGTCAATGGAAATCAAGCCAAAAGGGCATGATTTTAATGTATCTGAGCAACCCGTTATCTTTAGGCATATGAGTGTAACGGGTGGTTAGTTTGTTGTTAACATCAAAAAATATAAATCTAATAAGGAGAGTGTTATGCAAATGTCATTAGTCATAGACGCGAATAAATGTACAGGTTGCCTTCAGTGTGAAATGGCTTGCTCGTACGAAGCGGAGGGTGTTTTTAACCCGACGAAATCAAGAATTAAAATTTTCTCTTTTCACGAAGAAGGCGTTTTTGTTCCCTACACCTGTACTCAGTGTGATGAGGCTTGGTGCTTACATGCTTGCCCTGTTGATGCCATTCAGTTAAACAAAACGACTGGCGCGAAAGAAATCGTTAACGATTTATGTGTGGGCTGTAAAGTTTGTACCATTGCTTGTCCGTTCGGTACGGTTAATTACAATGCCGATAGTGGCAAAGTTATTAAGTGTGACTTATGTGGCGGAGATCCTGAGTGTGCAAAGGCTTGTCCTACATCGGCTATTACCTACCAAGATGCGAACTGGACGGGTTACGATAAAATGAAAGATTACGCGGCTAAAGCTATTCCTGCAAAGTAAGTCTTGAATAAAGAAAACAACTATAAAATTTAGGAGATAGCTTATGTCTTGGACAAAAAAAGTATTAAGAATTAATTTAACAGAAGGTACTTGCACAGAAGAACCACTCAATATGGAATGGGTTCAGCAGTACTTAGGGCAACGTGGCTTAGGTACCAAGTATTTATCGGAAGAAGTACCACCACAAACCGACCCATTATCGCCAGAAAATAAGATGTATATGATTACGGGTCCTTTAACTGGCACGATGGCATCAACAGCGGGTCGTTATTCAGTCATTACCAAAAGCCCACTAACAGGTGCAGTGGCTTGTTCTAACTCCGGCGGATTTTTTGGTAATGAAATGAAATGTGCCGGCTGGGACATGGTTATTTTAGAAGGTAAGTCTGCTAGCCCTGTTTACATTAGTATTAACGATGAGAATGCTGAGATTTTACCTGCAGATGAAATCTGGGGTAAATCAGTATGGGAAGCGGATGAATGGCTTCATGCTAAGCATCAAGACCCACAATTACGTGTTGCGGCTATTGGTGTCCCAGGTGAAAAGGGTGTGCTTTATTCAGCGATTATTAACGATTTGCACCGTGCGGCAGGCCGTTCAGGCGTGGGCACAGTGATGGGCTCAAAGAACGTGAAGGCGGTTGTTCTTCGTGGTAGTAAAGGGGTTCATGTGAATGACCCGAAAGCTTTCTTTGAAGCCACTAATGCGGCTAAAGCTGTTCTTGCAGGCAACCCTGTTACCGCAGAAGGCTTACCTGCATTGGGAACACAGGTCTTAATGAATGTCATTAACGAAATGGGTGCGATGCCAACAAATAACTGGAAAGAGTCAGTGTTTGAGGGCGCAAGTAAAGTGTCTGGCGAAGCGATGCTAGAGCCACGTGAGTCGGATGGTAAGCCCAATTTGACACGAAATGGCGGTTGTTTTGCTTGTACGATTGCTTGTGGCCGTATTTCAACGATTGACCCTCAGCACTTTACAGTTAAAAACAGGGAAGACTTACATAAGTCATACCATGGTAACTCAGGTGGTTTAGAGTATGAGGCGGCTTGGGCATTAGGTTGCGATACAGGAATTGATGATATTGATGCATTAACGTATGCAAACTTTATCTGTAATGAGCAGGGCCTAGATCCTATTTCATTAGGCTCTACGATTGCGGCGGCAATGGAAATGTATGAAGAAGGGTTCCTAACCAAAGAAGATACCGGTGGCATTGAACTGAACTTTGGTAATGTTGAGGCAATGGTTAAATGCACAGAACTTGTTGCTGCGGCTGAGGGCTTTGGCCTAGAGCTTGGTGAAGGGTCTGCGCGTTTCTGTGAAAAATATGGTCATCCTGAATTATCAATGAGTGTTCGTTCGCAAGAATTTCCAGCGTATGACCCTCGTGGTATTCAAGGTATGGGCTTAGGTTTTGCAACATCTAACCGTGGTGCATGTCACCTTCGTGGTTATACCGTTGCTTCTGAAGTTCTGGGTGTTCCCATTAAAACAGATCCATTAGTGACAGAAGGTAAAGCTGAACTGCAAATTGGCTTCCAAGATGCAACAGCAGCCTTTGACTCAGCAGGTATCTGTATCTTCACTTCATTTGCATGGACACTAGAAGATGTTGCACCACAGTTAGATGCCGACTCAGAAGGTGAATGGACGACTGAACGCTTGGCTGAGATTGGTGAGCGAGTTTGGAACTTAGAGCGTATTTATAACGAAGCGGCTGGACAAGGTGCTTCTGCTGATAAGCTTCCACCACGTTTGTTAAACGAAGCAGTTAAGGGCGGCCCAGCAGCGGGTAAAGTGAGTGGGCTAGCAACAATGTTGCCTGAGTACTACACGGCTCGTGGTTGGTCAGCTGACGGTGTTGTTACTGATGAAACTAGGGCTCGATTAGGGCTTTAATTTAATAATTGTTAAATAGATTAAGGGGTGATACTTATAGAGTGTCACCCCTTTTTTAATATAAGACACAAGGTGTTATTTAAATAGGCCTTGTAATCGGTAGGCAACGATGACAAAAAAAGTAACTATAAAATTATTTGCTGGCTTGATGGAGTATCTGCCTGTTAATAATACAAAATCACACGGATTTGATTATAAAATGGCTATGGATGTAACCGTTGGCTATGTGATTGATGATTTAAAACTGCCTCGTAACCGCATTCATATCGTATTGCTAAATGGTGTGTATCTAGATGTAGATTCGCGTGAAACAACGCAGCTTCAAGATGGTGATGTGCTTGGTTTCTGGCCTGCGGTAGCGGGTGGTTGAAGTAAAAGGAAAGTCGTTAAGCTTGGAAATGGGTTTTACTCGTGATGAGTTTACTCGCTTATTAACCCAGCAAAATACCTTGAAATATACGCGGCAAGGTGACCTTATTCATTTTTATGTTGCCAATAAAGCGGTGGTGCTTAAATTAGGTGAGCAGAAAGTTCGAAGAATTGCTTCGCTGAGCTTACCAAGACTTACGGTCTATTTTGACTTCGCTACGTTGAATGAACTTGAGCAAAAACAGTTTATGAAGCAATTTATGCTCAAGTTTAATAGGGGTGGTGGCTAGCTCGTACCGTATTGTTCACGGTACTTAAGAATTTGCTCAAGTTGTTCGGTATTAGCTATTTTTTCCAAGTAGCTAATAATATCTTCTAGGCTAATAATTGACGCGACTTTAAAGCCATAGCTCTTTTCTACATCATCAATGGCAGATGTGTCATCACGACCTTTTTCTTGGCGATTGAGTGAAATAAGTACGCCAGCAGGTGTAGCGCCGGCTTGTTGAATGATTTCAACAGATTCACGAACCGATGTGCCTGCACTAATAACATCATCAATGATCAATGCTTTGCCATTTAATTCGGCACCAACTAATAAGCCACCTTCTCCGTGGTCTTTGACTTCCTTGCGGTTGAAGATGTAAGGAATGTCTTTATCGGCTATTTCAGACAAGGCAATTGAAATAGCACAAACAAGCGGGATGCCTTTGTAAGCAGGGCCGTATAACGTATCGTATTCAATGCCTGAGTCAGCGAGAGCTAGGGCATAAAACTGACCTAATTTGCGCAGGCGGTCACCAGTATTAAATAAACCCGTGTTAAAGAAATAAGGACTAATTCGACCTGATTTAAGGGTAAATTCACCAAATTTTAATACGTCGCATTCGAGCGCAAATTCAATAAAGTCTTGTTTGTAGTTTTTCATGGCTAATCTGTGTGGCTAATGAGTTTGTATTTTATTCTGTGTCGGTATGCGCTGTCAGTTTAATTTTCTGATTGCTATCATTAAAATCAATGTAAAGCTCGATTGGTCGGCAGCAAACACTGCAGTCCTCAATCGTGCGCAGACTACCCTGTGAGGTATCAATCAGGGTTTCAATGTGTTCTCCACAATAGGGGCAATTATAGTTGTGAGCAATGAGCTGTGGCTGCATTAAATTGTGAGGAAGTGTTCCAAGGTGTCATTTAAAAAGTTCCAGCCTTGCTCTGTACAGCGATAATGGTCGCCATTAGTTTGAACTAGTTTCTTATTAACTAACTGGTCGAGTATCGGTTGAATAATTGTTGGGCTCTGAAAGCAGCGCTGTTGGTACTGCTCTAAACTAAAGCCCTCTTTCAGCCGTAGGGCATTCATCATAAATTCAAAGGGAAGCTGCTTTTCGAGAATGATATTGCTGCCACCGATGGAGAGCTCTGTGCCTGCGTGCTGCATATATTCACGGGGTTGTTTTTTCTTCCAGCGGCGGCTGATCGTTCCATCTGCTTGGCTGAGTTTGCCATGTGCGCCAGCACCAATACCAATGTAGTCACCAAATTGCCAGTAATTCAAATTGTGTTGAGATTGCTGTTGCGTAGCGGCGTAGGCAGATACTTCGTATTGATTTAATTGTTTGCCAATGATCTCTTGGCAAGCGGTTTGAATGTCCCACAGTAAATCATCGTGAGGTAAGCTCGGCGGCTGTTGGTAAAATAAAGTGTTTTTTTCTAAGGTCAGCTGGTAATGAGATAAATGCCCTGTTTGGTAGTTGAGAGCTTGTTTAACATCGTCACAGGCTTGCGCGATGCTTTGTTCGGGTAAACCAAACATAAGGTCGATGTTGATGCGCTTAAAGCCAGCATCTTGAGCCATGCTAATGGCTCTGTGCGCTTGTGCCGCATCGTGGACTCTGCCCAGTTTTTTTAAGTGTGCATCATTAAAGCTTTGTATGCCGATCGATAAACGATTGATGCCGATGTGCTTAAAGTCAGAAAATTTACCAGCCTCAGCTGTGCCGGGGTTGGCTTCTAGAGTGATTTCAATATCATCTGCAAGGTTTAATTGCTGTTGTACGCTATCAAGTACCTGTTGAATGCTTTTTGCTGAAAATAAACTCGGCGTGCCACCGCCGATAAATATACTGCTTAGGTGACGGTTTTTTAGCCGAGGGGCTTCTTCGCTTAAGTCGCGAATCAGTGCGTCAACATAGGCTTGTTCATTGTAATCATCACGTTTTTCATGCGAATTAAAATCACAATAGGGGCATTTTTTAATACACCAGGGGATATGTATATAAAGACTAAACGTGTTGTTAACTAGGCTCATGCCTGCTTATTAAAGTACTGGCTAATTTGTGGCATTAGTTGTTTTAATGCTTGGGCGCGGTGGCTTAAGGTGTTTTTAATTTCGGGCTCAAGTGCCGCCGACATGCTGTTAAGTTCAGGAATGTAAAAGACGGGGTCGTAGCCAAACCCATTGTTGCCTGATTTTTTAAGAGCAATGCGGCCTTCCCATACGCCATGGGCAATAAGAGGGGAAGGGTCATTTTCGTGAGCCATGAAAACCATCACGCAATGAAAGCGTGCGCTGCGTTGACTCTCAGGTGTATTAGCTAATGCACGCAGTAATTTGTCCGTATTGTTTTGATCATTCGATGGTAACCCTGCGTAGCGCGCAGAGTGTACACCGGGCTTGCCGTTTAGGGCGTCAACCTCTAAGCCAGAGTCATCGGCAATGGCGGGTAATTGTGAAATTTGAGCAGCGTGTCGTGCCTTAATAATAGCATTTTCAATAAAGGTAGTACCGGTTTCATCAACCTCAGTCACATTAAAATGTGACTGAGAAATAACGTCGATAGACTGTTGCTGAAGAATGGCTTGAATTTCAGCAATTTTGCCTTTATTACCGCTCGCTAAAACAATTTGTTGTTTCATTTAGCGAGGGCGTCACGTTGATGCTGCATAAGTTCATTGATGCCTTTTGTTGCTAAATCTAACATAGCGTCGAGCTCTTCACGGCGAAAGGCGTGGCCTTCGGCAGTGCCTTGGACTTCAATAAAAGCGCCTGCATCATTCATGATGACATTCATATCCGTTTCAGCTTCAGAGTCTTCTGGGTAATCTAAATCGAGTACAGGTTCGCCGTTGTATATGCCAACGGATACGGCTGCAAGTTGTCCGTGTAGAGGGTTTTTGCTGATTTTCTTATCAGCAAGTAGGGTTTCAATGGCCATTGAAAGAGCTATATAGCTACCGGTTATCGCGGCAGTTCGAGTTCCGCCATCGGCTTGTAGAACGTCACAGTCAATAGTAATGGTGTAACCGTCTAAGGCGTTTAAATTGACCGCAGCACGTAAAGAGCGACCAATTAATCGTTGGATTTCTTGGGTGCGGCCACTTTGTTTACCACGAGCAGCTTCACGGCCCATACGAGAGTGAGTAGAGCGAGGAAGCATGCCGTATTCTGCAGTAACCCAGCCTTGTTTTTTATCTTTTAGAAAACGTGGTACACGACTTTCGACCGATGCGGTACAAAGAACCTGAGTGTTTCCACAGGCTATTAATACAGAACCTTCTGCATGCATGGTGAAGTTTGTTGTTATCTTAACGTCGCGAAGTTCATCCGTATTGCGTCCACTAGGTCTCATGTTGTTATTCCTGAATAAATGAACGCGCATTATAGGCGAAGATTTAATGCGCGTAATTTATTAATTGGATTCCTTACAAGTAATTAATGACGTTTAAAAAGTCATCTATTGTTTGTGGTCTTTTTGCTGGGTTTGTTTGCATGGCCCAGTCAATTGCATATAGCAGCTTATGAGTAATGGTTTTTTTATAAAGTTGGTGGCAGGGTATTAATTGAGCGATTTTCTCGGTATCGCAAGAGGCAGGCGGATTCGATTTATCCAAACATGCTCGCATGCTAGCGCCTACGGAATAAATGTCACTCCATGGGCCGAGTGGCTGAGCATTACTATGCTGTTCTGGTGCAGCATAACCCTTTGTCATGCTGTGTGATTGTGGTTGTTGCTCTTTTTTATAGAGCAGAGCTGAGCCAAAGTCTAGAATCAAAGGAGAGTTGGATGGGCGTAATAAAATGTTGTCCGGCTTAATGTCTAAATGTAATACACCGCGATGGTGCATATTTTTGAGGCAATTAAGGATGGGTTGGAAGGTATCTATTAAAAACTCGCTTGTAACGAGGTTGTCTTTATTTTTCAACCACTTTCCTAGGGTCGTGCCGTAGTCAAAATTCATCACAATGTAAGCAGTATTGTTGGCAAGGAAAAAACTCAGCACGCTAACAATGTTAGGGTGTTTCAAGCTGCTTAATAACGCAGCTTCTTCCATAAATAGTTGGCGGCCACGTTGGTACAAAACCATACTGGCTGGGTCCAGTGGTTTGACTTCTAGGTGGTCTCTTTGGGTGAGGTGCTTGGGTTTGTACTCTTTAATCGCGACTTGTTGTTGATCTTTAAGTTGTCGAGCAAGATAAACGGTGCTAAAGCCTCCTTCTGCGAGAGTACGTTCAATGATGTAATCATCAATGACGGTGCCTGACGATAGCATTTGGCTTCTCGTAGATGAATGCGCGCTTGAGTTGGATGATGGGTTTTTACTAAACAGGGTATGAATCCTCTTGAAAACAGCCTACTATTTATCTTTTGATAAATTCTAAGTATAGGCGACAAAATGATAAGAAGCATGACTTCCTTTGCAAGCTGCGAAGTGGAACTTGATAGTTACACATTAATTTGGGAGGTTAGGTCGGTTAACCATCGGTATTTAGATGTTTCGTCGCGCTTACCAGAAGCTTTTCGCGCGATCGAGCCGCTTGTGCGGGCTACGGTGGGTAAACACTTAAAGCGTGGAAAAGTAGAGTGTAACCTGTCTTACCGAAAAGAAGAGCAGGCAGAGGCTGCTATTGAAATTAATGAAGCGCGTTTAAATCAACTGCTCAATGCGGCGACAAGAATTGAAAGAGGTATGAATCAATTTCAGGCGATTTCTCCGTTGGATATATTGCGTTGGCCTGGTATTCAAACCGACGTTAAAGATGATATGGAGCCTATTCATCAGGGTGCTGTTTCGTTACTTAATGAGGCGTTGGAGCAATTGCTTGAATCACGAGAACGTGAAGGAGCGAATATTACGGATATGGTTACCTCACGTTGCGAACTGATTGACCAGCAAATGATTTTGGCGAAAAAACGGTTACCAGAAGTTCAGTTGCTTTTACGTGAAAAACTACAGAAAAAAATTGATGACTACCTAGCAGAGCCAGACCAAGCAAGGTTAGAGCAGGAGCTAGTTTATTTCTTACAGAAAATGGATGTTGAAGAAGAGCTTGATCGTTTGGAGTCACACGTTAAAGAGGTTCGTCGAATTTTAACGCAAGATGAGCCTGTTGGGCGGCGTTTAGATTTCTTGATGCAAGAGTTAAATCGTGAAGCAAATACATTAGGCTCTAAATCGGCAGACATACAAACAACCAATGTATCGGTTGAGCTGAAGGTATTGATTGAGCAAATGCGAGAGCAAATTCAAAATATTGAATAATGGGTTAAGTGCTTTTATACGGCTTGGATTTGTTTTTTGAACTCTATTGCTGTTTGATCTGTTTTGAGTGTTTTAGAATGAAGCGCACCTAAATAAGGTGCGTTTTTTTTGCGCAATTGATTGCAATTCTGCTGGGTTTTTATTTTAATTAATCAGTAAGTATCGAGGTAGGCTTTTACATCTGTTTAGCCTAAGTACACGATTGTGTAGATACCTCAATAAAACATTAGAGTAAATAAGGGTTAAATGTGGCAGCTATAGGACAGTTATATATTATATCGGCCCCGTCTGGAGCGGGTAAGACCAGTTTGGTGAAGGCTTTATTGCAAGCGATAAATGCGATTGAAGTGTCGGTTTCACACACAACGCGAGCTAAACGAGAGGGAGAGGTTGCAGGAGTGGATTACCATTTTAGTGATCATGATAGTTTTAACGTACTCATTGAGCAGGATGGTTTTCTGGAGTACGCAACCGTTTTTGGGAACTCGTATGGTACGTCGAAAGCAGCGGTAGAAGAGCAGCTAGCAAAAGGGGTTGATGTCATTCTAGAAATTGATTGGCAGGGTGCTCAGCAAGTTCGAGATTTGATGCCTGATAGCTGTTCTATTTTTATTCTTCCTCCGTCCAAACCTGAACTTGAAAATCGTTTAAAAGGTAGAGGGCAGGATAGTGATGAAATTATTGCCGAGCGAATGTGTACAGCGGTTGATGAAATGGTCCACTATAAAGAATACGATTATTTGTTAGTAAATGATGATTTTGATCACGCATTGAATGAGTTGTTGGCCATTATTAGTTGTCAACGAGTGAGTTTGGACAGAAGTGCTTCGAAGCATTCTGAACTGATCGATCAACTGCTTAATTAATGGATCTAAATAGGGTATACTTGTCGGCTTGATTGAATTACTTAATATTTTATAAGGGGTTAAAATGGCTCGTGTAACTGTATCGGATTGTCTTGAGAAAGTAGATAATCGTTTTGAATTGGTTTTATTAGCGTCTCGACGTGCTCGCCAAATTATGGAAGGTGCAGAATCCAGCCTTGACGTTGAGAATGATAAACCGACAGTGCTTGCATTAAGAGAAATCGCAGCGGGAAAGATTACCGAGGAAGTATTGGATGCGATAGATAACCCTCCGATTGAAGAACTATTTATTGATGAAGCAGAAGTGTCTAATTCAGAGAAAGCTGCGGAAGAATAAATCAGAGCTAAAATTTAACTGGTGGTGCGTGCCATCCGTTAAGCTTTGGTGGTAGACTCGAATGCTCATGATGCCGTCATGGGCATTTTTTATGTGAACTAAAAAAATATGTTAATGGAAATAGGTTCAAAAAACTCGGTTGGCTTGCCGCAAGACACACTATTTGAAAAGCTGATGTCATCGGTTTCTGAGTACTTGCCCGCTGAGCAGTTGCCGCAGGTTATAGCGGCTTATAAGCTGGCGAGTGAGGCGCATTCTGGGCAGTACCGTTTGAGTGGTGAAGACTATATTTGTCACCCCGTTTCAGTCGCGTTGATTTTAAGTAATATGAAAATGGATGCAGACTGCGTGATGGCTGCCATTATGCATGATGTTTTAGAAGATACGGATGTCAGTTTTGATGACATGGCTGAAGCATTTAATAGTGATGTAGCGGAGCTAGTGGATGGAGTTAGTAAGTTAACTAAAATAAACTTCAAATCCCGAGCTGAGGCGCAAGCTGAGAATATGCGCAAGATGTTTCTTGCTATGGCTAAAGACCTTCGGGTGATTATTATTAAGTTGGCTGATCGCCTGCATAATATGCAAACTATTGGGGTGATGAAGCCCGCGAGTCGCCGCCGTATTGCACGAGAAACGTTGGATATTTATGCGCCCATTGCACACCGTTTAGGCATGCATGAATACCGTCTTGAGCTAGAAGACTTAAGTTTTGAAGCCATTTTTCCGCGCCGACGAAAAATTCTTTCTGATCATATTAGGAAGGCACGTGGGAATAGAAAGGAAATTGTCGATACGATTGACAATGCCCTGAGAAAACGTTTTTCTGAAACGGCCTATCCTGCAAAAATTTATGGGCGAGAAAAGAACCTATACAGCATTTACCGTAAAATGAAGCGGATGCCGTTTAGTCAAGTTTTCGACGTGTACGCTTTCCGGTTGATTGTTGAAACGGTTGAGCAATGTTATCAAGCATTAGGTGTGCTACATAGTTTGTATAAACCTTTGCCGGGTAAATTTAAAGACTATATTGCTTTACCTAAAAGCAATGGTTATCAATCATTGCATACGGTTCTTATTGGGCCTTTCGGGGTTCCGATTGAATTACAAATCCGCTCTAGCTCGATGGATGAGGTGGCCGAATCAGGTATTGCTGCCCACTGGTTGTATAAAACAGAGGGCGCAAGCGATGATGTTCGGATGCGAGCACATGAGTGGTTGCGGAACTTGTTAGAGATTCAAAAAGGTTCTGAGGACTCTTTCGAGTTTATTGATAACTTAAAAGTTGACTTGTTCCCTCAAGAGATTTTCTTATTTTCGCCGAAGGGAGAGATTGTAAAGCTGCCCAAAGGGGCGACTGCCATCGATTTTGCTTTTGCCGTGCATACCGATGTAGGTATGACCTGTGCAGGAGTGAAGATAAACCGGCAAATGGAGCCGTTGCATACGGTTCTTAGAAATGGGCAAACGGTTGATATTATGACCAGTGATTATGCGGTTTGTAACCCTAACTGGTTAAACTTTGTGGTGACGAATAAAGCGCGGAGTGCGATTCGTAATCACCTAAAAGAATTCAAAGAACGTGATGCCATTACTCTGGGTGGGCAGTTGTTAAATGCGGAATTTAAGTCTCTTGGTGCCTGTTTTGATGATGTTGCTCCTGAGCGAATTAAACAATATTTAACGGAGCAGAGATTATCGTCGGTGGATGCATTGCTTATTGACTTGGGTTTTGGTAATCGCTTGCCGTTATTAGTTGCTCAGCAGCTTATGGCTGAAGAAGGCTTGGATGACGTGACCATTGATATTGCTAAAGATCAGCAATCAACGGCAACGCTGAGTATTCGTGGTACAGAAGGCATGTTGATTAATTTAGCGACCTGTTGTCGTCCGATTTATGGTGACAAAGTGATTGGCTTTTTCACCCCAGGGCGAGGCGTTGTGGTGCATAGGGTGCACTGTAAAAACACACGTGAATATAAGCGAAAACATAAAAATGGCTTGAATGTTCAATGGGCCGATAGCGCGGAGGGTGGTTTTAGTTCCGACATAAGATTGGTACTCGTTGAAGATAAAGAGGCGTTAGCAAAAATAGCTTCTTTATTGTCGGAGTCAGATTGCAATATTGAGAATGTGAACTTAGGGCAGCCTCAAGATGGCACGTCTAGCCACGTGTTAACCATCAATGTGCGCGACCGGAAGCATTTGGCGCGTGTCATGCGTCGTTTACATAATATTCCCTCGGTATTGAAAATAGAACGGGTTCGAAATTAAAGGTATCAGTGAATGAAAAAAACAATAATTCATACGGGCTTGGCGCCAGCGGCCATCGGTACGTATTCTCAGGCAGTTAAGGTTGATAATACGGTTTACTTATCAGGGCAGATTCCTTTAATTGCCGAAAGTATGATGCTGGTTAGTGGTGACATTGAGGATCAGATTAACCAAGTGTTTAAAAACTTAGCGGCGGTTGCTCGCGCTGCGGGCGGTGGGTTCGGGGATATTGTAAAGCTGAATATCTACCTAACGGATATGGCTAGTTTTTCCTTAGTGAATGAGTTGATGGGGCATTATTTTTCGCCGCCTTACCCTGCACGAGCTGCTATTGGCGTGGCAGAGCTACCGAAAGGAAGTTTAGTTGAGATGGACGCGGTGATGGTGCTCGCTTAAGCATTCAAACGAGTGAATAATTGTTTAGACGATGCGCCTATTACGCAGCTTAAAGGCGTTGGTGAGAAGGTTGCCGAAAAGCTTCAACGCTTAAATATAAACTCAGTGGCTGATATCCTTTTTCATTTGCCATTTCGGCATGAGGATAGAAGCACACTTGTTCCTATCGGTGCGTTAAATGCTGGGCAGGCAAGCTTGTTTGAAGGGCGAGTTGAATTGTCTGAAGTTGTTTTTCATGGGCGCCGTTCTATGCTCGTACGCTTGAGCGATGATACGGGGTTCATTAACTTACGTTTTTTTCACTTTTCAAACAGCCAGAAACTGATGTTAAAACGTGGCCAATGGTTACGTTGTTACGGTGATGTCCGCACGGTGGGTAAGGGGGCTGGCTTGGGTGTGGTGCATCCAGAATATCAGCTTATTTCCGTTGAACAGCGTGGGCAGTTTGAGAAAGGCTTGCTGGCGGTGTACCCAGTAACAGAGGGTGTTAATCAAACGACGTTAAGGAAACTGATAGCACAAGCCTTTACCTTGCTTCAGCAAGGGGACTTTGTGCGAGAGCTTTTGCCGGATTGGTTACAGCTGAATAAAGGCTTCCCTTCCTTAATTGATAGTTTAAATCAGCTGCATTATCCGCAAACAATACCTACTGACGATATGTGCAAAAGCCCAGCATTTAAACGCTTAATTACCGAGGAATTATTGGCGCATCACTTAAGTTTAAGTCGGCTGAAAGTCGGTTTTAAAGCCCAGCCTGCACCAGGTTTTAAGCTATCAGAATCGTTACTAAAACGCTTTTTGCAACAGCTTGGTTTTTCCTTAACAGACGCGCAACAACGTGTTGTCGATGAAATCAGTGTTGACTTGTCATCACATCAACCCATGCAACGTTTATTGCAGGGTGATGTTGGTTCGGGTAAAACGGTCGTTGCAGCCTTATCAGCCTTAGCGGCGATTGAAGCGGGTTATCAAGTGGCTTTAATGGCGCCAACAGAGCTATTGGCTGAGCAGCACCTGCGCAACTTTAAAACGTGGCTAGAGCCGCTGGGTATTCAAGTGGATTGTTTGTTAGGGCGGCACAAAGGTAAAGTCTATCAAGCGATTAATGATGATATTCAACAAGGGCGTAGTGCCATTGTTATTGGTACTCAATCACTGTTCCAGCAGAAAGTTGGTTTCTTCAAGCTGGGGCTAGTCATTATTGATGAACAGCACCGTTTTGGTGTGCAGCAGCGCCTAGCGCTGAGGGATAAAGGTTTGCTAGAGGGTATGCAGCCCCACCAATTAGTGATGACGGCAACACCCATTCCGCGAACATTAGCGATGCTTGGCTACGCTGATTTAGATTTATCCGTTATTGATGAATTACCACCGGGTAGAACGCCAGTGACTACAACGGTGTTGGCTGTATCAAAAAGAGAATTGGTTATTGAACGGATTAAACAAGGTGTTGCTGATGGGCGGCAGGTTTATTGGGTGTGTACCTTAGTCGAAGAGTCTGAAGTATTACAGTGCCAAGCGGCTGAGGTTGCGGCAGAGCTGTTACGTAGCTACTTACCTGAGCTTAATATTGGTTTGGTTCATGGGCGAATGAAAGCCGATGAAAAGCAAGCAGTAATGACGCAGTTTAAAAATGCCGAAGTGGAAATTTTGGTGGCAACAACGGTTATCGAAGTGGGTGTGGATGTACCAAATGCTAGCTTAATGATTATTGAAAATGCCGAGCGCTTAGGGCTTGCTCAATTGCACCAATTGCGTGGGCGAGTGGGGCGTGGCCAGCGAGCGAGTCATTGTGTGTTGATGTATAAGGGACCGTTATCGCAAAATGCGAATGAACGTTTATCTATTATGCGCGAAACAACCGACGGCTTTAAAATCGCGGAGAAAGACATGCAGTTGCGTGGCCCTGGTGAGTTATTAGGTAAAAGGCAGGCAGGGTTTATGCGCTTTAAAATAGCCGATGTGGAGCGTGATGCAGCGATGCTTGAAAGCCTTGCCGCGATCGCGGATGAGGTTTTGCTGAAACAAGCCGATTTAGTTGAGCCATTAATTCACCGATGGTTGGGTAATTCAGTAGAATATGCTCAAGTTTGAATGAGCCGTGATGCATTGAATAAAATTAATCATTTTTTTGTGAAAGAGCCCTGTTGGCGACAAGCTAACACGTGGTTTTCAGGAACGATACCGCGGGGTTTAGCGAATTGGTTGCTTGAGCCTAACTCTTTAACGCAGCGCTTAAAATCAACCTTTAATGCTCCTTTTAGTGTGAGCCTCATTGAGCAAGCTTGGAGTCGTCCATTATTGAATGATGCGCGGTGTTTAAACCATGCGGCCGATCAATATGCGTTAACTCGTGAAGTCTTTTTAAATATTGGTGATGCAACTGCTGTGTTTGCTCGCAGTACCTTACCAAAAGAAGTGGCTTTTAAGTTGCAAGGTTTAACGCGCTTAGGGAATAAACCGTTGGGTGAAATTATTTTTTCTTACCCTGATTTACAGCGAGTAAAGCTTGAATTTGCAAAAGTTCCAGTTAGCCAGCTTAGCTCCATGCTGCAAAAAAAACTAACGGGGTGCTCATATATCTGGGGGCGTCGTAATAGCTATCAAATACAAGGTGGTATTTTTTTAGTGAGTGAGTTCTTTTTACCCAACGTATTTGAAAGATGAAGTTTCAACTAAATAAAAACAATCTAAAGGCCTATTACTTACTGACGCGGATGGATAAGCCGATTGGTATTTTATTGCTCTTATGGCCAACTTATTGGGCATTATGGATTGCGAGTAAAGGGTCACCCGATGGACTGGTTTTTGTTGTGTTTACCTTGGGCGTTATTATGATGCGCTCGGCCGGTTGTGTGATTAATGATTATGCCGACAGAAAGGTTGATCCGCATGTAGCCAGAACCAAGCTACGACCGATTGCCTCAGGGCAAGTGACGCCTGCTGAGGCTCTGCAGTTATTTGCGCTACTGGTGTTACTTTCATTTTTATTGGTGCTGCTAATGAATCCATTCACCATTTATTTATCGTTTGGTGCTTTGTTTTTGGCGGCGCTCTATCCTTTTATGAAGCGCCATACACACTTACCTCAAGTGTTTTTAGGGATGGCATTTGGTTGGGCAGTGCCGATGGTTTTTGCCGCTCAAACGAATGCAGTGCCAGTAGTTGCTTGGCTACTGTTTGTTGTAACGGTTATTTGGGCCGTGGTTTATGACACGATGTATGCCATGGTTGACCGAGAAGATGACTTAAAAATAGGTGTTAAATCGACAGCTATTTTATTTGCCGAATTAGACAAATTTATTATTGGTTTTTTCCAATTTTTATTGCTGCTAGGCTTTTATTTTATTGGCGAAAAGGCAGGACTAGGGCTTTATTATTTTTTAAGCCTAGCGGTGGCATTATTACTGATGGTTTATCATCAAGTGTTGATTAAGAATCGTGAGCCAGCCAAATGTATGAAGGCATTTCTCAATAATAACTACTTAGGCTTGGCCGTTTTTGTAGGGATTGTATTGGACTATATTGCGCGTTAAGCCCTTGCAAAGACCCATATTTCAACGTGTTTAACGCCTGCTTTTTTAAGCGTTTTGGCTACTTCATTTGCCGTAGAACCGGTTGTTACCACATCATCAATAATAGCGACGGAGTTAATTTTATCTGCGCTACGATAAGAAAAAGCCTGGTGAATGTTTTTTCGCCGCTCACTGGCTGATAAGGATGATTGGTTGTCAGTATGTCGTACCCGTTTAACGTGCGAGCTGAGCAGAGGGATGTTTAATTGCTGCTGTAAATGCTTGGCAATTAATTCGGATTGATTGAAGCCTCGTTCAATCATGCGTTTTTTGTGTAAGGGAACGGCCATGAGGGCGTCGGGCGTTTTGTTTAATGGCTTTAAATGCCTCGCCATGAGCGTAGCGATGATTTTTGCGCAGCAGTGCTTGGAATGAAACTTTAGTTGCTGTATTAAGAACTGAGCATGGCCTTGGTAGCGATAGAGTGCTTCAATTCGGTCAAAGTTAGGTATGTTTTGTAAGCAGCGACCGCAAATATGCTGCTGAGTGGTTAACTCTATACTGCAAATGGAGCAGGATTGTTCGAGAGGAATTAAGTCTTGTAGGCAAGCTGCACACAAATCTAATGAGTCATGCCCTGCATGATTACAGATAAAACAATGAGCAGGAAAAACACATTGTTGAGCTTTTTTTAACCAGTCGTTCATTTTATTGAGATAAATTTTGACAACTCGTTTGCCTAATGTAAAAATTAGCACCTTTAGAATTTAACAAGGTGTTTTCAATATGAGCATATCATCCGAAGTGATCGGCGAGCAAACAAGAGCGACGGTTAATATCGTTAGAAACATATGGCCATTAAATAAAATACAAGCGCTGTTTGACCTGCCCTTTAATGATTTGCTATTTAAGGCACACACGATTCATCGTGAAAATTTTGATCCCAACGCGGTACAGATTAGTACTTTATTAAGTATTAAAACGGGTGCTTGCCCAGAGGATTGCACCTACTGTCCACAAAGTGTTCGTTACGATACGGGGCTTGAAAGAGAAGCGTTAATGGAAATTAGAGCGGTTGTTGATGCGGCTAAAGAAGCAAAAGCGAATGGTGCTAGCCGTTTTTGTATGGGTGCTGCGTGGCGTAGTCCAAAAGACCGTGACCTTAATAAAGTGACTAAAATGGTTGAAGAGGTTAAAGCCTTAGGCATGGAAACTTGTGTCACCTTAGGTATGTTGGAAGACAGTCAGGCTCAACGATTAAAAGATGCGGGTTTAGATTACTACAA
>Ga0209081_1000270_pt1 | contig 31442 bp, 29 predicted proteins | sample GOMGulsemesocosm_4_FD_184636 | JGI IMG/M metagenome (GOLD analysis project Ga0209081, IMG submission 184636) | Methane-oxidizing microbial communities from mesocosms in the Gulf of Mexico - GOM15B Gulf of Mexico (SPAdes) (version 2) | ecosystem: Environmental > Aquatic > Marine > Cold seeps... | reverse complement strand
AATGGGCCTGCCAAAATATTGGAGAATTCGGCGGCGACGCATCTAAGATTGCAGTGGCTGGCGACAGTGCCGGCGGTAATTTAAGTGCTGTTATCTGCCTTATGGCTCGCGCCGAAAATATCCAAGCTCCGTGTTTTCAGTGGCTAATATATCCTGCTACAAACATGCACATGGATACATCTTCACATAGGGACTTTGCCGATGGGTATTTCTTAACCAATTCTTTGATGGCTTGGTTCCAAGGCCACTATCTGAAAAGTGATATTGATAAAGATGACTGGCGCGCCTCTCCGCTTCTCGCAGAAGATTTATCAAATTTACCGCCAGCCCTTATCCAAACCGCAGGCTTCGATCCCTTAAAAGAAGAAGGTATTGCGTATGCTAATGCTCTCACTGCTGCGGGCGGAACCATCACCCATACGGATTACCCGGGCATGATCCATGGCTTTATAAACATCGGCGGCGTTATCGACGCGGCAAAGGTTGCCACTCAAGAAGGTGTTGAGGCTCTAAAAGCCGCTTTTGCTTAATCACCCCGTAAATTGCCTCAAAAGAAAGAGCCCCAAACGGGGCTCTTTTTCATAGTATCAATGACGAATCGGACTTTAGCGCCATCCCACACGATCGAATATTTTTACGGCTTCGACTTGTTGCTCCGCAACCTTATCAAGGCCAATGGTATCAAACTTGTGCTCCCCCCAACTTGCTACAGTACCGTCGAGCTCTACGCCCGCTTTCACCGGATACTCATAGTTTGAAGAGGCATAGAATTTTTGCGCTTTATCGCTGGACAGAAATTCAATCAGTTTGATTGCATTTTCCTTGTTTTTCGACGCTTTGGTGACAGCCACGCCTGAGATATTTACGTGGGCCCCGCGATCGCTCTGATTTGGCCAGAACATAGCGACTTTTTTGGCAGCATTGGTTTGGGATGTGTCTTTTGAATTTTGCATTTTGCCGTAATAATATGTGTTACCGATTGCGATATCACATTCACCAGCCGCTGCAGCTTTAATCTGATCTCTATCGCCGCCTTGCGGTTTGCGAGCGAGGTTTTCTTTGATGCCGGCCGCCCATTTTTCAGCAGCAGGGCTACCAAGATGCGCAACCATCGCGGCAAGCATGGATTGGTTATAAGCATTGGTTGAAGATCTTACACAAATGCGGCCTTTCCATTTTGGATCTGCCAAATCTTCATAAGATGACAGATCAGAGGCTTTCACCCGATCTTTTGCATAAAATACAACACGGCTTCGAACAGTAAGGCCGAACCAGAATCCTGCAGGATCCCGATACTGAGTTGGAATATTGTCTGAAATTTTAGCAGACGTAATAGCCTGCAGAACACCCGCTTGTTTGTGGGACATTAACCGGCTGATATCCACAGTAAGGATGGCGTCCGCAGGGCTATTCATTCCCTCGGATTTCAACCGCTGCAACATTCCCTTTTTAGCAAAAACAACATTTACTTTGATGCCAGTATCTGTTTCAAACTCATCCAGTATTGGGCGAATCAATTTTTCCTGCCGGTAAGAATATAAGTTAACTTCCTTGGCAAAAGCAGATGTTACCGCAGTCAAACCAGTCAGTGCCGCAGATGCAGCCAAAACAGTTGCGAAGATACGCATTTCAATTTCTTTCAATGTTGCGAATGATTATCAATAACATTCTCTATACGCCCTCTATTTTCAGAAAGCAACTGATTATGATAATCGTTCGCAATAAAAATTGCCGCATTGATCCTGGTCAATTGATCCATATTACCGCAGAATTTGAGGAGATCTGGTTCTTCAGAATAGGTATTGATAGGCGTATTCGTGCCAATCTAACCTTTCTCTTCTTTTAGGGCCTCAGTTGGCAATGCTGCCGCCTGCGCGGCTTTTGGCGCAAGCACATGTACTTCTTCACCAAGGACCTTGTTAATGGAGCGCAGCAAATCGCCCCGATCAAACGGCTTGATGATACAATCATTCATTCCCGCATCAAAATAGCTTTGCCTTTGCCCCTCTATGGCATCTGCGGTCAAAGCGACAATGGGGATTGAGGAATTGCCCGTTTTCATCTTTCGGATAATTCGGGTCGCTTCTGGCCCACTCATTTCAGGCATCCGGACGTCCATAAGAATTAAGTCATAATCATTATTTTTAAGAGCATTTACAGCCTTCAGGCCATTATCCACGATTTTATATTTATGCCCGTGTGTTTCGATAACGTTTGCAATGATCATTTGATTAATCTCATTATCTTCGGCCACCAAGATTTTTAAAGATCTTTCACTCATATATTCCAATGTCTCAGCGACAATACTCTCCCTCTCTACGGGGGCTAGAGCCGGAACGTAGGGCACCGAAAATTCAAACCTGCTGCCCTCTCCAAGAGCGCTTGAAACACTGATTTCACCACCGCAGAGTTCGGTCAGTTTTTTACAAATGCTCAACCCCAATCCAGTTCCGTGATATTTTCGGGAGATGGAAGCATCAGCCTGACTAAAGTCTGTAAATATTGCCTCCATTGTTTCCACAGTCATGCCAATACCGTCATCTTCTATAGAAAAATGTAGGTTTTCTTGACCAGAGGCACTGATCTTCAATTCAGCGGAGAGTCGAATATTGCCTTCATGAGTAAACTTGACCGCGTTTCCGACTAAATTCACCAGAATTTGCTTCAACCGAGTAGGATCGGCATTAACGTCATGAGGTAAACCGTCCGCAAGTTTAATCTCAATACTTACCGTGTCTGCTTTTCTAAGCTTCCCTTCAAACAAGCGAATGACACTCTGCATAAGGGAAGGTAGATGGAAATCCAACATCTCCAGTTCCATTTTGCCTGCATCCATTTTCGACATATCCAGAATGTCGTTGATGATACTCAGCAAAGAGCGGGCCGCCTCTTTAATATGCTGAACTTTCTCTAAACTCTCTTTTGATAGATTGTCTTCAATTAACATGTCTGCAAACCCAATCACGCCTGCGATAGGCGTCCGGATTTCGTGACTCATTGAGGCCAAAAACTCACTCTTCACATGATTTGCATGCTCTGCTTTTTCTTTTTGAATATGGAGCTCTTTAGTCCGTTCAAGAATACCAATTTCCAGTGTATCGTTTGTTTCGTGCAGCTGTTTAAGAGATTTTTGCAATTTCCGTTCTGCTTTACGAAGAGGCGTCACGTTTTGAACAATTCCTGCAATAATTTCAAGCGCGCCCTCTTTATTTTCTTTGAAGTCGGCATAACATATAACATCCAGCACTTTACCCCCGGGATGACGCAGGCGGTACTCTGTTACAAAAGGCATTCCCATGGCTATACTCGCCTCTTGCTCTTCTACCACTTTGCTACGGTCTTCAGGGTGAATGCATTTTTTGAAAGTCTCATAACTGGGGGTGGTCGTTTGCGGCAATCCATATATTTGAAATAAATGCGGGGACCACTCCTCTTCTCCCGTTATGAGGTTTAAACTCCAATACCCTATTTTCGCAACCTCTTGAGCGCGGGTCAGGCTATTTTGATAGTTCTCCAGTTTCTCTGACAAGGATTTTGTTTGTGATATTTTGTCCTGTAATGATGTTGCCGTGCTCTCAACCCGATCAATCATATTGTTGAAAGTAGTCGCCAAGTCTTGAAACTCAGTTGGTCCCGAAACAAGGGCTCGTTTGTTAAATGACTGATCATTACCGATGTCATTTGCTGTTTTTATGAGTGCCTTAACTGGTGTCGCAACGGCTCGAATAATCATCATAGTTGCCGCGAGCAAGATCAAAATGGAGATAATTGAAGTCACGACGAATATTTGCGAAGATTGATCACTCAATGCAAGTGCAACTTCCTTTCGGGACCCCGCAATAACTTCAAGGTTTTCGTATTTTCCCGTTGTACTGCTTTCAATGAGCCAATCAGCTTTCAAATCATTGATGCTAGTGTCGCCCTCTAGATTAATCGAAGGGATTGACGAAAACAACACCTTGTGGCTTGGGTAGCTAAGAATCGCCGTGAGCTCCATCATGGATGGTAAATTCAGAATATCGCGCAACCCCTGAGGCGGATATACGGCAACGACAGCACCTTCAGTTAGATTATTGTATTTTACGGGGACTGCAATCATCAGTCCCTCCTCATCTATGGATAAATAGTCCTCTCCACCCATAACAGTCGATAGCCACTTATCATTTTTTTTAAAACCACCTAGAGTGCCTTTGCTACTTTTCGCAATTATTCGGCCCTTATAATCGGTCAACAAGATAGTCCCGTTTTGTGAGTCCGATAGGTATAACGACTGAAAAAACGTTGGGAGATACCCTTGCCGGTTCTCCGTATCAATCATCCCATTTACAACTATATCATTTTCGGCAACGACCTGAACGGATTGAATTAATAAATCGATCCGTAATGTCAGAATTTCGGTGGACTGGGAGACCTGCCTTGAAAGTTGGGCCTTCACATCATCTACTATTCTCTCACGAACTAATAACGCAGAGGTAATGGAGGCGATTGCCATAACGATCGCAGCAGGTAAAAGAACGCTTAAATTCAAAAACTTAAAAAGCGATCTAGATTTTACCGTTATAGGTTTATGTAAACCTACTACACTCATTCATCACTCTCCACAGGAACAATTGCGCCAGCATCATTAAAGCGAGCGAGCGTAAAATCAGCAATATCCAAGGCATCATGACGGTTCTTGGTGAACGGGGGGTCATATTTCCGGATCAACCCATCGTATCTATCCAGATTTTCCAGGGCCGTTCGAATATCAGAGCGCTCCGTTACACCCGCCTGTTTTATTGCTCTGGAAAGCAAATGAACGATGTCATAGGCATGGGCGCTTCCCACAGGTGCGACAATATCTTCAATTTTATTTGCCGTTGAAAATTTCTGAAAATACTTCTCGGTAAACTTTGCGACCACCTTTTCTTCAGTAGGCTTAAAAAAGGAATATGTTTGTAAAAAAGAGAGTTCTAAATCTGGAAATTCCTGACCAACTAAAGCGACAAAATCGCCTCCCGTAATTCCCCAATGAGATATGATTGGAAGTCTTTGTTTCAGGGGTAGAGCAAGCATTGATTTGACTACTGCCGCCCCCTCATTCGCGTTGGCTACGAGTAAAATCACATCACAATTCTTTTCCATAAACTGCTGGAACGGTGTCGAAAAAGTTTTCACGCCCCAATTAAACCATTGGGTGTCGCCAATTTTTAGGGCCAATTTTTTTGCAGCTTGATCGAAACCTTTTTTATTGGATCTCCCCCAACCGGTGTTTTCAAGAAGCAAGCAGGGGGACAAGTGTTTGTCCAATTGAGCTTGTTTTAGCAAAAATTCGGCCGCAAACTCATCTCGAACAGAAACACGAAAAACATAATTGGGATCGTATTTGTTACGAACGACAGGTGTCCCAGCTGCCCAAGCACCTAGATAAACAACCTTTTTCTCATGAATAATTTCAAGCTCTGCCATGGCAACCGGGGTGTGCAATCCCCCAATAATCGCAACCAAATCCGTAATCTCTGCCAGCTCAATGATATTGTCTTTACCACGAGCTGGATTGCCTCTGTGGTCGCGAGTGACCAACTCAAGCGGTCGCCCAAGGACACCGCCAGCGGCATTAATCTCATCAATGGCAATGAGAGCTCCTCGTTGAATTGAAAGTCCCGACAGGGCTGCACCAGATGACATATCTGCATCTAGTCCAATATATATGGGGCTCGCTTCGGTGCTACTTGCAAAAGTGGGTGTGAGCAACAATAGTCCCAAAAGAAATAGCGATATCCGTGAGCATAAATTTATCATAGAAACTCCATCAAAATGAGGCACTAACTAATTTACGCAACACACAAACACAATATATCATTTATCTCATACAAGAGTATTGAAACAGTTAACAACACGTCAGGTAGAGGGAAGTTTCGGTAAAAACTTCTTAAAGCTATTTAATTTTGCTGAAGAATACCCTGCTCCATGAGCTAACATTGTTCTAATTTTGGCGAAATCATCCGCCAGCGGAATTTTCTGAAACTCTGCAGTGCTATTGATCATATTTAAGATAGTTTGTGGCACCACAGCGAAACCAGTTCCAGCGGCCACGCATGCAAATATGGCCAAATACGAGCTGACTGACAGCACATTTCCAGGCGCCACATTTGCATCCTTTAGCCACCCCTCAAGGTATGACCGATATGCACAGCCTTGCTCAAAAGCGATGAGGGTTTTTCCATCCAATGCGTCGAACCCTGTGATTTTCGGATAAGATGCCGGTGCAATTAGGACCAGATTTTCTTCAAAAACTGGTTGAGTTTGAATGTTTTGCCCAACCACTGGCTCCGCAATGAAGGCAACTTCAATTTCACCTTTGGACAATCGTTGCATCAATGCACCTGCGGTTCCCGTTTGCAGCTCAATCTCCACGTCAGGATAGGATGTTGTATAAAGCGCAAGAATTTCAGGAAGGCGAGCGGCCGCTGTGCTTTCCATTGCCCCAATTCGGAAAACACCTTTGGGCGAGTTTTCTCCGAGCGCGTCTTTAGCCTCAAGACTGAGATCAATTAACCTATCGGCATATGATAGGAGTAACTCCCCATCAGCGGTCAGAGTAAGTTTCCGGTTTTGCCGGTAGAACAATTGCTTACCGACTTGAGTTTCCAGCTGTTTGATACGTGTACTGATATTACTTTGCACACGATTTAACTTCACCGCGGCTTTGGACACACTGCCCTCAGTGACAACAGTTTGAAAAATTTCAAGGGCTCGCAGATCCATAACACTCATAATACATCTCATTTTATGATATTAATTATCTATATATTTCATTTTTATTAATATATATTACCCATTAGTCTAGCGTCAACAGTTTTGGAAATCATATTTTGGGAAACGACAATGGCTGATCTGAAAGACCTATGCGGCGTAGAAAATACAGTTTTTCAAGCGGGAATGGGCGGTATCGCAGGGCCTGAATTGGCCGCATCCGTCAGTAACGCTGGAGGTCTTGGTCATTTGGGGGGCATTCGCATGGCCGCCAATGATATCAAAAACTGGATCCAACAAACGAAAAGCCTCACCGATGCGCCTTTTGGGATAAATCTCGTTCCCATGGGTCCGGGACCAGATGGGTTCGATGCTCAACTTTCAGTGGTTTTCGCAGAAAAACCTAAAGTTCTATCTCTGTTTTGGGGTGATTTTTCCACTATTATACCACGCGCAAAAGAAGCCGGTATCACGACAATGGTTCAGGTCGGATCTGTTGCCGCCGCCAAACAGGCTGCAAAAGACGGCGCCGACATTATCATCGCGCAAGGAGTTGAAGCGGGCGGTCATGTGGCAGGTAACATCGGGTTAATGGCGCTGGTTCCAGCCATCATCAAAGAAGTCGGCTCAATTCCAGTTTTAGCGGCAGGCGGCATTGCAACACCCGAGGCAGTTAAAGCTGCCCGAAATCTAGGTGCCCGCGGCGTATGGGTGGGAACCAGTTTTGTCGCATCGAACGAGGCATTGGCCCACGATATTTACAAGCAACGACTGGTAGATGCTGGCACTGATGACACTCAGCATGGCCATTTCTATTCTTATGGCTGGCCCGTGGGAACTCCCTACCGGGTGATCCTTCCCACCGAAAAGGGTCCCCTTCAGTTTATCTCTGGCGGCGCGCGGCGCGGCGATAGTACGCGCAAAGCAAAAGGCATTAAAGTCTATGCAGGTCAGGGTGTGGGGGAGATTGATCAGATACGACCGGCCGCAGATATTTTGGCGATCCTAAGTGCTGATATTTGAAATATACAGAAGTGTAGTGGGCGAAAACTTATCCGCCCACTACGTATTTATTTTTAGCTTTAAGCCGCTATCGCAGCATTAGCAGTGATAAAATCACGGCCCAAATCATGGGCAACCGCACTGTTGGTTAAACGACCTGCATGAACGTTCAAGCCTTCAAGCAGATAAGGATCATCTGCAAGAGCCTGCTTGTACCCTTTGTTTGCCAGCGCCATTGTGAACGGCAAAGTGGCATTGTTGAGTGCAAAGGTTGATGTCCGTGCAACTCCGCCCGGCATATTGGCAACGCAGTAATGCACAACGCCATCAACATTGAAAGTTGGTTCCAGATGGGTTGTTGCTTTTGAAGTCTCGAAACAGCCGCCCTGATCAATGGCCACGTCAACAACGACAGAGCCATTTTTCATTCTCGCCAAATGAGACCGCTTCACAAGTTTTGGTGCCGCAGCACCTGGAATAAGTACCGCGCCGATCACGAGATCCGCTCTGGTTACATATTCATCAACAGTATCTGTGTTTGAATAGATTGTTTTGAGCTGCGGCCCGTACAAACCATCAAGTTCGCCAAGGCGGCCCAATGAATTATCCAGAACCGTCACATTAGCGCCCATGCCCATGGCCATGCGCGCCGCATTAATCCCAACGACACCGCCGCCAAGCACAACAACGTCAGCAGCCGGAACGCCCGGAACGCCGCCCAGCAACACACCTTCGCCGCCTTGACGCATTTCAAGACAATGCGCGCCAGCTTGGATCGACATGCGGCCTGCAACTTCACTCATTGGAGCGAGCAGCGGCAATCCACCACGTGGGCTTGTTACTGTTTCATATGCAATTGCTGTACATCCTGAATCAAGCAACGCTTTTGTTTGATCTGGATCTGGAGCCAAATGCAGATACGTGAACAACACTTGTCCTTCCCTCAGCATTTTACATTCGTTTGGTTGAGGCTCTTTAACTTTGACGATCATGTCAGCGTTGCTGAAGATTTCTTCCGCAGTGTCAATAATCTTCGCACCAGCACTAATGTAGTCGTCATTAGTCAGTCCTATTTTCAAACCGCCATCTTTTTGAACCATAACTTCATGGCCGTTCGAGACAGCTTCACGAACGGCACCTGGGGTCATGCCAATACGCGATTCAAGGGTTTTTATTTCTGCGGGAACACCAATTAACATAATACTTATCTCCTGAATATAAAGGGCCGGTTAGGCTATTTCGCCGAGAACCGTGCGAATGGTGTCAAAGATTTGGTCCACATGTTTTTTCTCTGCTATTAGCGGCGGAGAAAGGGCAATAATGTCGCCAGTTGTTCGAATAAGAAGGCCTTTTTCGTAGCATTTCAGGAAAGCATCAAACGCGCGCGCCGTCGGTTTTCCGGGGATTGGCGCAAGTTCAATCGCACCGATTAAGCCCAAATTCCGAAGATCGATTACATTTGGGCAATCCTTTAACGAATGAAGCCCATCTTCCCAATAAGGAGCTAGGTCATTTGCCCGCTCAAACAAGCCTTCTTCCCGATAAATATCCAAAGTTGCAAGACCAGCAGCGGCCGCAACTGGGTGGCCTGAATATGTAAAGCCATGGAAAAGCTCAATGGTGTTCTCTGGGGCGTCCATAAATGTGTCGTAGATGTCTTTGGAGCTAACCACTGCACCCATAGGGATCGCGCCACTTGTTAGACCTTTTGCCAGTGTAATCATGTCCGGCTGTACGCCAAAATAGTCTGTGGCAAATGCAGATCCAAGACGACCGAAACCTGTGATCACTTCATCAAAAATCAACAAAATCCCATGCTTGTCGCAAATTTTGCGAAGACGCTGCAAATACCCTTTTGGCGGTAGAATTACGCCAGTTGATCCGGCAACAGGTTCAACAATCACCGCAGCGATAGTTGACGCATCATGCAAAGTAACAATGCGTTCCAGCTCATCTGCAAGCTCAGTTCCGTATTCCGGGATCCCGCGCGAGAATGAATTCTGTTCTGGTAAATGAGTATGGGGCATATGGTCGACACCGGCGAGCAGGGTGCCAAAATGTTTGCGGTTTGAGACAATACCGCCCACTGAAATGCCGCCAAATCCTACGCCGTGGTAGCCCCGTTCCCGTCCGATAAGCCGTGTTCTGGAACCTTCTCCGCGGGCCCGGTGATAGGCAAGGGCAATTTTAAGGGCTGTATCAACACTTTCTGACCCAGAATTTGTGAAGAAAACATGATCCAAACCGTTTGGCATCATCGCAGATAAACGCGCGGCCAACTCAAAGGCTTTTGGGTGTCCCATTTGGAAGGCCGGTGCGTAATCCATCTCGCCGATTTGCTTGCTTACGGCTTCAACGATTTGCGGGCGTCCGTGGCCTGCGTTACAACACCACAATCCTGCAGTGCCATCTAGGATTTGTTGACCTTCAGCATTGGTGTAATGCATGTCTTTGGCACTCACCAACATCCGAGGGTTGGACTTAAATTGACGGTTTGCCGTGAACGGCATCCAGAACGCATCCAGATTATTTGCAGCAGAATTAGACATTTTTGCCTCCCGGTTAAACTTGTTGAAAGGACGTTATCAAGTTAAGGAAACTAGACAAGCAGAAAAATTACACCTTATTTTCTGCGATTTACGCTTTCATTCACTGTTTACTGTGTTTAAAATTCTAAACAATTATTTTGAATCAAGAGTATTTAATTATGGATATAGATGTCGGCGCTCGCCTTAGTGCTCTTCGGGCTCAACACGGTTTTTCCCAACGGGAACTCGCCAAGCGCGCTGGGGTCACCAACGGAACTATTTCCATGATCGAACAGAACCGGACCAGTCCGTCTATTGGGTCCCTTAAAAAAGTGCTCGATGGATTTCCAATTGCCTTGGCAGATTTCTTTGCCAATGACTTTTCGTCAAGACGGAAAATATTCTTTGATGAAGCTGACCTCACTCGTATTTCAGAAGGTAAAATTCAATACAAGCAGATCGGACGAGACTTAACGGGAAAGTCATTACAAGTCTTGCATGAAACCTACAATCCCGGCGCAGATACAGGTCGCAATATGCTCGTGCATCAGGGCGAGGAAGCGGGTGTTCTCGTCCAAGGTAAATTAGAAGTGACGGTGGGGGCGGAACGTCGTGTTTTAAATGTAGGGGATGCCTTTTATTTTGAAAGCCATCAACCCCACCGTTTTCGCTGCATTGGAAATGTAGCTGCTATAGTTGTCTCCGCCTGTACACCGCCAAGTTTCTAAGGGCGGTGGTTAACACCAATGGCATCTTCTACTGAATTGAAACCGTTCTTGGCAAGCAGTGCCGCAAGACCGATCGCCATTTTATGCGCCAGATAAGGCCCTTCATAAACCATGGCAGAATAAAACTGTACCAACGATGCGCCAGCCTTGATCCGCTCAAACGCGTCTTCAGCGGATGCTATTCCGCCAACACCCACCAACGGAATTTTACCGCCTGTAAGCGCGTACATTTCAGAAATTAACTTCAATGATAGCGGTTTCAGTGGTGCACCGCTAAGGCCACCCATTTCATCTATTTGCTTAGATTTTAAGCTATCGGGGCGAGTGATCGTTGTATTGCTAATGATCAGTCCATCAAGATTGGTAGATAAGGAGACTTCCGCAATATCGCTTTTATCTTCATCGGTAAGATCAGGCGCAATTTTCAAAAGAAGCGGGATATTACGTTTTTCTTCTTCGTCTAAATTTGCCCGTGCCTCCATGACCCGGCCCAACAACTCTTCAAGTTCACCCTTGCCCTGTAATGCCCGAAGTCCCGGGGTGTTTGGCGATGAGATATTCACCGTGATGTAATCCGCAAGTGGCGCAAGGGCCTGAAGTCCCGTTACATAATCTGCAATCCGATCTTCGCTATCTTTATTGGCACCAAGATTGGCTCCAACAATGCCCGTACGTCTTGGTGCATTGAAATTATTTACAGCAGCGTCTAACCCCTTATTATTGAAGCCCAAGCGGTTGATAACCGCGGCATCTTTTTTAAGGCGGAAAACTCTTGGTTTTGGATTACCCATTTGCGGCTTTGGGGTAACACTCCCCGCCTCAACAAAACCAAATCCAAGCCCCAGCAGTGCGTCTAAAACATCACCGTTTTTATCATACCCAGCAGATAGTCCGATGGGGTTTGGAAACGATAACCCAAATCGCTTAATTGCAAGCGATGGGCTGACATCTGCAGATTTAAGGGGCATAAAGCCGCTTTTGAGACCAATTAATGACAGAGTGTGTGCTTTTTCTGGGTCGATCAAGAACAGCGCCGGTGATACCGCTTTATAAAAACCACCCATCAAATTTCATCCAGTTTCGGAAAAATGTGAAGACCGTCAGTTCCTAAAGGCAGCGGGACAACTCTCGCAACCCATTCCGGTTTCAAATCTTCATATAGATGCGGAAACAGAATACCACCCCGTGCTGGTTCCCAAACGAGCTTGTCAGTCAACCGTTCTGAATCAATAATCAAAAGCAGCAAGTTTTCTTCACCGGCTCGATGCTTTGCTGCACTGCCTTCAATGGTTTCAGATGTAGACATGTGGATATATCCATCGGCTTGATCCATGGGAGTTCCGGGATAAGAGCCCTTTTTCACAGCGTCCGCCCATGCGTCTTTATCTGCCATATGATATATTGCGGTCATGTCACCCTCACCTGTCCTTGAATTTCCCGAGAACTTACCTGAATTGCACCCAATTGAACAGCCTTGAACACGGAGACGTTCAATCATAATCTCACTGATGTTTGACTTGCCTTGCACTGCCAGCGATATATCTGATAAGTGGGTAGACAAGTATTTTCATTTGTAACAATCAGGAAGTCAGCATCATGGCAGGTGTCTATTTTTATAATGGTGAATGGTACGACGAAAACCCTCGTTTAATTGGACCAGGGGATCACGCGTTTTGGATGTCTTCATCCGTTTTTGATGGTGCCCGTTCTTATCAAGGAATGGCACCGGATCTTGATCTTCACTGCGAGCGTCTTGGACGGTCCGCACTGGCGCTCGGGATGACGCCAACGCTTGAAAGCGGTGAAATTCTGGAGCTGTGTAAAACGGCAATCAAAAAACTACCTAAAGAATCTGAACTTTATATTCGCCCCATGTACTTTGCCCGCGGCGGCTTCATCGACCCTGATCCAGATAGCACTGACTTCGTACTAGCCGTCTATGATAGCCCTATGCCAGACGCCGGCGGATTTTCGGCTCATTTCTCAGAGCTGCGGAGGCCCGCAAGTGATATGGCACCAACAAACGCAAAAGCATCCTGCCTATATCCAAATTCTGGACGCGCCATTGCAGAAGCCCGGAAATTGGGCTTCGATAACGCCATTATGTTAGATGCAAATAATAATATAGCGGAGTTTGCCACATCGAACATCTGGACTGTTAAAGACGGCGTTGCATTCACACCAGCGCCAACAGGATGCTTCCTTGCAGGTATCACCCGTTCCCGAGTGATGAGCCTCGCCGAAGCAGCAGGTATTGAAGTTTCGGAAACTTACATGAGCGTCCAAGATATCATGGATGCGGATGAAGTTTTCAATAGCGGCAACTTCGGTAAAGTTATGCCAGTAACCCGCGTAGAGCAAAAAGAACTCCAACCCGGTCCTGTCGCTGCCAAGCTTAGAGAAATGTACATGGACTTTTCGAAATCCAGCCAAATTTTCTAACAATTCCTCGTCAAAAGAGCTCTTATTTCAAGAGCTCTTTTGATTTTGGGCGGCCTCAGCCCAGATCACATCTTTCACGCCGATTAGCTTTGCAAACCGAAAGAGCTCCGCGTCTAGCTTTTCTTTGCGGCTGTCGTTCCATTTCACACCAGGTTCTTGCCAAAGTTTTTCAACCCGCAAATATCCCGCTTTTCGGTCCGCCTTAATTTCAATACGGCCAACAAAACGCTCGCCTTCCAAAATTGGGTAGACATAATACCCCCATTTTCTTTTTGCAGCCGGGACAAATATCTCGATTTTATAGTCAAACCCAAACAGCCGTAGAAGCCGTATCCGGTCTCGAATTGCGGGATCAAACGGATTTATAATCCTCAAACGTGATGTCACTGCTGATAAGGCCTCTAGCCGTTCCGCCATATCAGCGGGAGCGAGGGCTTCAATCCAGCTTCCGTCTGCATTTTGGATTTCAACATCCATCAATTCCTGAGAACTTCGCGCTGCCCAGCTTTTAACTTCTTTCATATCTGCGGCGTCCCAAAACCTCTGGATCTCACCGATGGAGGCAAAACCAAGACGATCAATTGCCGCCGAACACAGCCAATTAATTTGATCCATGTCTGAATGATTTTGCGCATAAATATCTTCAGGCACCACACGCTCCGTCAGATCATAGAATTTTTTGAAATTCTCTCTGTGTGATGTGGCGAGGCCGCCTGAATACCACATATGATCAAGGGCGAGTTTATGGGGCGGACGGGCCCACATTTTCTTCGTCCCCGTGATCTTGGTGTCAAATGCGTGTGTGGACAGCGGGCCTTCTTCAGTAATGCGGGCCATTACATTTTCCCGAATATCGCTTCGCTGACCATCTTTGTAGTAGTTTGACTTATTGAGCCGCTTCTCCATGCGTTTAAATTGACGACGCCACATAGGATAAAACTCCATGGGCAGGATCGAGGCATCATGAGTGAAATGTTCAAACAAAAGCCTGTCTTTTGCATAAAGATCGCCCAGCATCGGCTCTCGGTAATTTTGATTGCGGCTCCATAAAATATGATGGTGCGCCCGCGTCACATTGCGAATTGTATCGATTTGTACAAAACCAAGGTTTTTTATTACGCTTAAAAGATCCAACGCGCCCGTTGGTGTTTGGGCAAGCCCATGGGAGTTCAGCCATAGCTTGCGTGCCTGGCGGTTTTCAATTTTTAAAGTCATGCGCAAAGACTAAAAGCAGATTAACCACTTCGCAAGACAGTTCCGTGTAATGACCGCCACAAATAATAAACCCCGCCGCAAGGCAGGGTTTATTACTGTTGATTTATGTAGAGTTTGTTTTATTCGGCAGCTAAATCGTCACCTGCCAACACCCTGTCGATGAGAACAATTGTCTCGTTCACGCCGTACAGAGCAATAAATGTCCCCATTCGCGGACCTTGCGATTGTCCCAGCAGCGTCTCATACAATGCCTTGAACCAATCCCGTAGATTTTCAAAATTGTTATCATTTCCCACTTGGAAAACCATATTCTGAATATCGCTCGTTTCAGCATTTTCATCGGCTGTTTTCAGCAATTCAACAAGCTGCTTCATTGCGGTCGCTTCCTGATCGTTGGGCAACCTGTAGTTTTTCGCAGGTTTTACAAAATCATGGTAATAGCTAATCGCATAGCCAACGAGCTTGTCTAGTCCCGGATGGTCTTCTGGTGTTGCGCCATCAGCATAGCGCGTGATGAAGGACCACAAAACTGATGGATCTTGAGCATTTGCCACAGCCGCCAAGTTTAGAAGCATCCCAAATGAAATTGGCATATTGGCTTCTGGTGGGTTGCCATTGTGAAGATGCCAAACAGGATTGCCAAACTGCTGTTTGGGCTCCAACGTCGGATATTTGGACAAGAACGTGTAATATTCGTCCACAGCCTTTGGAATGACATCAAAATGCAGCCGTTTGGCTTTTTTCGGGTTCTGATACATGTACAAAGACAGGCTTTCAGGTGACGCATATGTCAGCCATTCCTCGATGGTAATACCATTGCCTTTGGATTTAGAGATTTTCTTACCGTCCTGATCAAGGAACAATTCGTAGTTGAACCCTTCTGGTGGCTTCTTTCCCAGAATACGAACGATTTTGCTCGACAATGTTACACTATCGATCAGATCTTTACCCGCCATCTCATAATCAACTTCCAGCGCATGCCAACGCATGGCCCAGTCAACTTTCCACTGCAATTTACAATGACCACCGGTTACGGGAAGAGTTACCTCTTCACCGGTTTCAGGGTCTTTATAAGTAATGGTTGCAGCGTCGACATCGCGGGCAATGATCGGAACCTGCAGTACTTTACCCGTACGCGGACAGATGGGCAGGAACGGCGAATAGGTCGCCTGACGTTCTGGGCCCAATGTTGGCAAAATAACGTTGATCACTTGATCATATTTCTGCAAAACCAGTTTCAGGGTTTCGTCAAACTCGCCCGATTTATACGCTTCCGTAGAAGATTTAAATTCGTACTTAAAGCCGAACTGGTCCAGAAATGCCACCAGACGCGCATTGTTATGCGCACCAAAACTGTCATGAGTGCCAAATGGATCGGGGACATCGGTTAGAGGTTTATCTAGATTTGCCGTCAGCAATTCTGCATTTGGAATATTTTCAGGGACTTTCCGAAGTCCATCCATATCGTCAGAAAAAGCAATCAGGCGTGCCGGAATATCCGACAGAAGTGAAAATGCATGCATGACCCATGAGGTCCGCGCAACTTCACCAAATGTTCCAAGATGCGGCAGGCCAGAAGGACCATAGCCTGTTTCGAACAGAACATACCCTTTTGCTGGCACCTCTTTCGCATAGCGATCCGCAAGTTTCTTCGCCTCAGCAAACGCCCAGGAGTTACTTGACAATGCGACTTCAGCATCCGTTGACATTATTTTACTCTCCATATTTGTGATCGGCGGAATTTAGGCGTACAAAGTGATTGCGTCAACGATAGGAAACGATTTTAAATCACTGATATGTTAGAAAACCAACCAGAACAGGAAATTTCCAGCCTCGGCGGAGAAATAAGATTGCCCGATGCGCCGGTTTTGGTTGTCACGGGCGATAGAACTGTCTGGTTATCTTCTGACGGCGAGATTAACGAAGAATCAATTGAAGTCGCCCGGATAAAAGTAAACCAGGCTCCTGTGCTTCTTGTTCACAGATTATCTGTCGCAAGGAAACTTGGGATCAATCCTTTTACGGCCTTTGATGTTCTGGAACTATTTGCGTTTACTTATCCGGCGAGGCACTGCCTGCCGACACCGCGTGGTATTGCCAAGGCACTCCGTCTTCAAATAACAGACACGGCTGAAGATCAAGCACTTACCCTGTATGAAGCCATAACCCAAATGCTTGGTCATTTAAGCAAACTACCCGCAGATGAGAAAAAACAAGCCTCGCGAATAGCCATGAGCATGGGTAGAAGCGGCTGGAACTGGGGACCTTCAGTTTTAGCAGCCTTAGGTCTTGCAGATGGCCTTGGCCCACTTGGCGGGATGGATGTTTGGAAAAAACTTTCCGACTGGCCTGACTTTGCGCCAGAGCCACCTGCTGATGATGAAGCGGTGAGCGAGCAAGAAGCCCGCCTTCGCTTGAAAGAACTGCTGCATAAAAATGCCGAAGCTCGCCCTCAGCAATCTGATTTCAGCGCGTTCGCCTCAAAAGCCTTTCTTCCAAGAGACCGAGAAGATAGCCCTAATGTTGTTTTAGCAGAGGCAGGAACAGGAACAGGCAAAACTCTTGGCTACATAGCACCGGCAAGTTTATGGGCTGAAAAGAACGGTGCTGCTGTCTGGATTTCTACCTATACCAAGAACCTGCAACGACAAATCGACGAAGAGTTAGATAATCTATTTCCGGACAAAGCCGAAAAAGAAAGCAAAGTTGTCATTCGTAAAGGCCGCGAAAACTACGTTTGTCTTTTGAATTTCGAAGAAGCCTTGCAAGGCGGCGCAGCCCGGCCCGGTGATAAAATCGTCCTTGGTATAGTTGCAAGATGGATTATGGCCTCCCGTGATGGTGATATGGGCGGAGACTTTCCCAACTGGTTGTTGGAGCTGGTTGGCGCTAATCGTATAATGCGGCTCGCCGATCGCCGCGGCGAATGCATCTATTCCGCCTGCCCCCATTACCGAAAATGCTTTATCGAGAAATCCACACGCAAAGCCCGGAAGGCAGAAATTGTTATCGCAAATCATGCGCTTGTTATGATTAATGCGGCCTCTCGTCCAGATGATCCTCATTTGCCCAAACGCCACGTCTTTGATGAAGGACACCATCTTTTCAACGCTGCTGACAACGCTTTTTCAGCTCATTTAACCGGCCTTGAAGGCAGCGAGCTTAGACGATGGGTGTCAGGTAGTGACACGGCTCGTAAAGGCCGGATGCGCGGGCTTGAGAAACGCATTTCAGATTTACTCGGTGACGATGAAGCCGGCCTAAAGGCTCTGCAACAAGCCATCCATGCCAGCCATTCTCTACCAACCGAAGGATGGTTAAAGCGGCTAGACGACGGTCTCCCCTCCGGTCCCATGGAAGAATTTCTGCATCTGGTGAAGATGCAAGTTTTGGCGCGCTGCGGCTCTCCTGACAGTCCGTATTCAGTAGAGTGCCCCGCAACGGAATTTGTGCCGGACCTTGAAAAGGCGGCCAATAAGCTTGAAAAATCGCTGAACGAACTCGCCACCCCATTAATGGCATTGGCAAAAGCATTAATCGCCAAGCTAGAAGATGAAGCTGAAGAGCTGGATACGGCAACCCGGCAACGCATTGAAGCCGCTGTTCAAGGATTGTCGCGTAGAAGTGCCATGATGATCAAACCGTGGCAGGGAATTCTGAAAGACCTGCAACAACCCACACCAGAGGTGTTTGTGGACTGGCTTGCCATTGAAAAAACAGCGGGCCGAGAGCTAGATCTGGGATATTATCGAAGCTGGATTGACCCCACGAAACCCTTTGCTGAGGTTCTTTTGAAACCCTCTCATGGCGCTGTGATTACATCGGCGACCTTGCGGGACCAATCTGACGATGACCAAGATTGGCAGAGTGCGGATATGAGAACCGGTGCTGGACATCTTATTTTACCGCCTAGCCGAACCATGCTCCCGTCCCCATTTAATTTTAAAGACCAAACCCGTGTGATTGTCGTAACCGATGTGAGGCGCGATCATTTGAAAGAAGTTGCCAGCGCTTATCGCGAATTGTTTCTGGCGGCGGGCGGCGGCGGCATTGGTCTTTTCACTGCAATTTGGCGGTTGAGAGAAGTTTACAAAAACATAGCCGAACCCTTGTCCAAAGCTGGGATCGATTTGTTTGCCCAGCATCAAGATGCCATGGACACCTCAACTTTGGTCGATATTTTTCGTGAAGAAGAAGATTCAGTTCTTCTTGGAACCGATGCGGTCCGTGATGGTGTTGATGTGCCCGGCCGCTCTCTTCGGTTAATCGTGTTTGACCGTGTGCCATGGCCGCGCCCTGATCTGAAACATAAAGCCCGGAAGAAAGAATTTGGGGGTAGTCGCTACGACGACATGCTCACCCGGCTCAAGCTTAAACAAGCTTACGGACGATTACTTAGACGTGAGACAGATTTTGGTATTTTTGTCATGCTCGACAGCATGATGCCGACCCGGCTAACCACCGCTTTCCCCCCGGATGTTGTGGTTGAGAGGATGGGCCTGAAAGATGCCATCGCCCTTACCCGTAACTTCATCGCGGAAAAAGAAGCAACTTATAAGAAAATTTCATTGGATAAAGGCAACTGATCCCCATATCCTGTACAGACACGATTAATTAACAGGAGAATACAGTTCATGTCCCTTACCCTTCACACCGCTTTGATCTCAACTATGGTGATGGTTTCCGCGGCTGACGGAGATATGACAGATCGCGAATTCAAAACAATTGGTGAAATTGTCAAAACCCTACCTGTATTTTCTGAATATAATGAAGAGCATCTGCTGGCTGACGCAGAAAGCGCCATGCAACTTCTTGGCGGCATTGAGGGGCTATCCAACATTGCCATCAAAATTAAAGCCGTTTTGCCTAAAAAACTTCATGACACAGCCTATGCACTGGCTTGCGATATTGCCGTCTGTGATGGTCAGCTTAGCCAAGAAGAGTTGAGATTGCTCGAAGTTCTGCGCCATGGATTGGACGTAGATAGGTTGACAGCGGCTGCTATCGAAAGAGGCTCTGCAATTAGATTTGTTCGCCTTTAGATAATATTCTGTTGGTAAACCTCCTAATTTTATAATATTATCCTCATTAAGCTAAACCTAATGGGGGAGGGGCAATGACCACTCTACAGGGGAATACCGTCGGATTTATAGGTCTTGACGTCATGGGAAAACGCATGGCGCAGCGAATTAAAGACGCTGGAGCAATGACTTACGCATATAATGAGCAACCTGCAATGCGCTATGAAATCGCCCGTTCAGGCATTAATTTATGTGCGTCGCCTTCAGAAATCGCCAGCAAAACAGCCGGTCAATTGATCATTTTAATGCTTGGTAACGACGAAAATATGGATGAGATTATGCAGGGCCAAGCTTCCTTGATGGAACAATTAGCTGCCGGCACTCTGATAATTGATATGGGACAAACGTCGATTGTAGATACAAATCGGTACGCAACTCTTGCGCGTAGCAAGGGCGCCAGATGGCTGGATGCTCCGGTTTATGGCGCGGATCTTCCCCCTAACAGCGGCGAAATTGAAATCATCGCTGGTGGACGCGTCGAAGATTACCAACGAGCCTTACCTATTTTCCAATGCCTTGCCCAAAAAATTAGCCACGCAGGCGATATTGGATCGGGACAAGCTCAGATCCTTACGTTACAGAACTAACGACCCGCTTTGTCAGCGGTGGATAAACGCCTTTACCGCGGCGCAACCCGCTGCCCAATTTCCCTCTTCTGTTAAACCAGATGATTTCCGTGGTTTGAAGCTATGGTCACCATCGTCCATCCAATTTAACTCGATCGCTGGTGATAAATCATAAGAGGGTACGGTCGTACGGTTCCCCATGGTATCTCTATCTCCCTGAACAATAAGCGTGGGTGTTTTGATATCAATCAGATGATCCGTTCTTGGTTTATCTTGTTTTCCCGCCGCATAAAATGGATACCCAAGACATACCAAGGCACTCACAGCACATTCATCCGCGATAAGAGACGCCATGCGTCCGCCCATGGATTTTCCGCCGATAATCAAATTCTCAGCAGAGCCAAAATCTGCAATAACCTGCCGCCAACAATCCAATAGTTTAGGCTGCCGATCAGGTGGCCGGCGACCACCCTGTTCCCGCCTGATTTGCATATAGGGAAATTCAAACCGGATCACATGACAATTAACAGATCCCAAATTCTTTGCATAATAATCCATAAAGGGACTGTCCATAGCGGCTCCAGCCCCGTGCGCGAGGATCATTTTCGTCTGGCAATCACTGTTACCATTTTCCAAATAATTCACGAAGTACCGTATCCTTTTCCTTGCGCACAAATAGTTGATTCCGGTGCGGCTGCAAAATCTATATAGTATATTTCATGATGGAATTTATTTTAAAGAACGAACCTACTATCCGGATGTTTTTCTTTTTCACAGCGCTAATTTCTGTGGGGTTGTGGGAGATATTGCGTCCAAGACGTCCGTTACTCATCTCTAAAACTTGGCGATGGGCAAATAATCTGGGGCTCACGTTCATCAATTCCTTCATTTTGAGGCTATTATTTCCCATATTAGCGGTGGGCCTAGCGGCCCTTGCCAGCGAAAATGGTTGGGGATTATTAAACATTATTTCTTTACCGTTGTGGGCGTCGGTTCTGATCGCGATCGTTCTCCAAGACCTCATCATTTATGGGCAACATGTTCTTTTTCACCATGTTCCGATTTTTTGGCGCCTGCATAAAATGCATCATGCTGATTTGGATTATGATGTAACCACAGGTGCCCGTTTTCATCCCGTTGAAATTTGCCTTTCCATGGGGATTAAACTAGGTGTAGTTGCTCTACTCGGGCCGCCTGTCATCGCCGTCATTCTGTTTGAAATAATTTTGAGCACTATGGCAATGTTCAATCATGCAAACGCGACCCTGCCAGCCCCCATAGATCGCACCCTTCGGATGCTTATTGTGACGCCGGACATGCACCGCGTTCACCATTCTATCGAGCACCCCGAATTTAATCGTAATTTTGGATTTAACTTATCGATCTGGGATAAGATTTTCGGAACCTATAAAAAGGAGCCCGATTTGGGTCAGACTGGTATGAATATTGGGTTGTCGCAATATAAGAAATCAGAGAAACAAAGTATTCTGTGGATGATACTTTTACCGTACCGATCCTAACGAAAATCTGAAGTGTCCAAATCAATGTCTATATATTTGGCGTAATTTATTCGATAATTTCGCAGACTGTCTTCAACTTCGCTCGCCGAATTTTCCATTATCTCGGCACAAAGATGTAGCGAGCCCGACAAATGCATTGCGGGCACTTCAGCACATAACTTACATATTTGCTGAAGACCGTCCTTCACGTCATTTATATGCCCCAAATCATCTTGCAATTTCACCAACAAGGCATAACCTTCATCAACGCTTTCCTTCGTTATTAAAGACGCGAAGAAGCGCAGATAATAACGAGCCGTTTTCACAAATTTTCGAATTTTGTGCAGCTCCTTCGTTGAACTCTCCTCAAGTGACGCGCTTTTCAAAATTAACTTGGTCTTCGCTTCATCCAACGCCCGCAAAACAAAGACAGTTACGTCTTCGGCAAGGGATACTTTGGAAATCTCATCCAAACTTGGATGCCAGTCGCTTTGTACCCAGGAGCCAAAATCTTGGACAAGGTCCGAAAATCTCTCTCCTGCTATTTCAGCTTCAATTTTTACATATTCGGCATCGCGTTTTATTTTTGTTTGGTGGCGAAGCAACTCATACTCGCTCTGCCGTTTTGGATGCGCGCAGTCAGCCTTCAGCATACCGCGCAAAAGAACATCCATATCTCGAGCCGTCCCAAACAGTTTTCCGAAATACTTAAATTCGCGAATGAAGTTCTTTCGCGTAGCTGCAGGAATTATGCCGTAGAATAGTTTTAGTGCCACCCGGCTGCGACGCATACCGATGCGGATTTGCATGAGTGCAGCGTCATCCTGATTTGCTTGAAATCGATGGTAATTTACACGCAAATGCGCAGCGCTTTCTTCAAAAATCAATTTGGCTGCATCTTCAACGTTGGATACGCCAGATAAATCGAGGGGGGGCAATTTGTAAATGGTCATATTACCTTCGAATGGTTTAAAATCATGTACATCATTTACGATCTAACTCAACTCTTCTATGCTTGCATTCCCTTGAAAATACAGCAATCGGTAGAAATGACAAAAAATAATAAAAATCTCGCCGACTGGATCGGCAATAGTGAAAAACGAAGCGAAATTATCCATCAACAATCTTTAGACGGATTTGCCGCTTTGTTGGATCAAGACGCACCTGCCTCATCATTTGTTCCCGCAGGCGGGCACTGGATGTATTTCCTGTCAACAGACAAACAATCAAACCTTGCAGAAGATGGCCATAGTTATAAAGGCAGCTTTCTGCCGCCCGTGGATCTTCCTCGTCGCATGTGGGCCGGCGGACGATTGACGTTTGACCGACCGATCAAGGCCGGCGACGCCATCGAAAAAATATCAACCGTTAAGTCAGTAGCCGAAAAAGCAGGTCGGACTGGAAATTTAGTATTCGTAACAGTAGAGCATGATCTCTTTGGCGATGGCGGCCGCTATATCCACGAAGAACATGACATTGTTTACCGAGAGGCAGCAAATCCCAATGCGGCGGCGACGCAACCGGTGCAAGCCCCAAGTGACGCCGTATGGGAAGAAGTCATAAAACCCGACCCGGTCATGTTGTTTCGTTATTCAGCGCTAACCTATAACGGGCACCGTATTCATTATGATCGTGACTATGTTACTGACGTTGAAGGGTATCCGGGTTTGATCGTACATGGCCCATTAATTGGAACCCTGCTCATGAAACTTGCCATTGATAATATGGGTGGCAAGAGCCTCAAAAAATTTGAATTCAGGAACTCCAGCCCGATTTTCGACACTGCTAGCTTCACTATTTGCGGGAAAAAAATTGACGATACGCGCTGTGAGGTATGGGCTAAGGGCCCCAAAGGCGAACTCGCCGTTATGGCAACAGCTCAGTTCTAAAAAAGGGGAGGCACGTTGCCTCCCCTTCTTAATTTTCAGGATCATTCAAAGATCACTTAGTCGTGCTTCATCTTGGTTTTACCATGTGACATGCCCCCCATAGCGCCCGCTTTCTTAACGGATACCATGACCTTCACGTCACCTGATTTTTCAAATGACAGCGTCACTGGAAAACTTGACCCTTCCGGTAGAGCACCGCTTAAACCCAAGAACATGACATGATATCCGCCAGGCTTCAACATCACCTCAGCACCCGATTTAACGGCAATACCCTCTTTCAGTTGCATCATCTTCATGACGCCGTCGACCATTTTTGTTGTATGAATTTCAACGCGCTTTGAGATATCAGATTTTGCTGAAAGCAATCGATCATCTTGAGCTGACATATTCTTTATGGTCATAAACGCGCCGGCTATTTTTGCAGTAGCACCCCGTGCCCGTGCCCAAGCGTCATCAACCATGATTTTCTTGTGCATACCTTGGCTATCTGCAGAGGCACCGGATATTCCCGTGCCCAATAGACTAAAGCCAACGAAAGCCAAAACCACAATTTTCTGTGTAAATTTAATCATCTTCATATCTTTCACTTAAAGGACGTCTTTAATTGTTTCGATGATTTCTTCAGGTGATGTTCCGTAGGAGAATACCGTTGATAGAATTCCGTCTTTATCCATCAAGTAGGTAAATGACGTATGATCTACGAGATAAAATTCTGGATCATCTTTTTCATTCACAGCCTGACCATAGGCCCGGAAAGCTTTTTTAACGCTGTTAATTTGAGTTTCCGTTCCTGTAAGCCCCACAATGGACGGATGGAAGGCCTGAACAAATTCATCCATGACTTCAACAGTATCTCTTTTGGGATCAACCGTAATAAAGACCGGAACAATGTCCTTTGCCGCGTCTCCAAGGCCTTGGACAACATTTACAAATACATTCATTTCCGTCGGGCAAACATCAGGACAAAAAGTATACCCAAAGAAAACCAACATCAGTTTTCCTTTGAAATCCTTTTCAGTCACCACCTGACCTTTATTGTTTGTCAGTGTAAATTCACCCCCAATTTGGGGCGCACCAACTATAACACCAGATCGATTTTTAGAATTTGATCCGAACATGGCGTCCGAAATCACGAAGCCCGCGACAACAACCCCAAACAAAACGAGGCCCGCAACAGCATATGCAAAAAATTTGTTCATATTTTCACCGTAAACATCACCGGCCGAAACCGGATTTTAAAATGAGATCAACCTCCTCAAACAAGGTGGATTAATCCTAAATTCTAATTTCTTGAAATGTTTAAGTAAGAGGCGGTGCCCGGGTAGCTGGCCTTTGCCACAGCAATCTACTGGCTGCTAAAACGGCTATATCTTCAAGCGGGTCTGTCCGAAGAAGTTGTAAATTCAGTGGATCTGTTACAGCGTCCAGCAAAAAGGCTTGGTTTTCTTTACCAAACCAACAAAGCGGGCAGTCCGCACAGGCGGGACAAGCTTTGCCCTCCGCTGTGAAATTGACCCCATCTCCCTGCACCTGAACCAGTTCGATACCGTTTTGGGTACAAATCTCCAGAACTTCTGATGCTTCTGCAGACGCAATCAAACCATGAGTAATGGGCACCAGCAGATTAAGAAATATAGCAAGCAAGGCAGTGATAGCTGCGCTTTTTACACGCAAACTTACAAGGCCATGTCTGTGAGAGGGACGTATCATATGAGGAAACTATGTCAGCACACAGATTTCATCAAGAAAATAAAATTGTGACCTGTATCCATATTTGCTTAAATCCGCGGTAGCTTCTAATATATGCACCACACGGGGCGGTTGGAACTGTTAATTATTCCAATGAGAATGATTGACTACAAACATTTGTCCGAATAATGTAGGGCCACAAAAAAAACACCGAATAATAAAACAACAATCCCAAAAATGGGATCCAACTGGGGTAATCTGACAGCGATATGAGTGTATTTTTCGCAAAACGGTTCATGACACTTCTTGCGACATTACTTGGCGCATCAATTGTTATTTTTATCGTGATGGAAATTCTGCCAGGGGACCCGGCATTAGTTATTCTAGGGGTTGAGGCAACTGACGAAGCAATAGCGCTGCTGACCACAGAACTCGGGCTGGACCGGCCCGCGCTTGAGCGTTATTTCGACTGGATATTTGGCATATTGCAAGGCGATTTGGGCAATAGCTATGCCTATAAAGTTCCCGTTTGGGAGCTTGTAGAAGGCGCCTTGAAAATCACCGTACCGCTGGCTATTTTGTCTATGATTTTAAGTGTCGCTCTCGCCCTTGTCGTTGGACTATACGCGGCAGCAAATCATAATAAGGCCAGCGATATTTCCCTTATGGGAATTAGCCAACTGGGAATTTCTATTCCAAATTTCTGGCTTGCCGTTCTCTTAATCTTATATTTTGCAGTTAATTTGCGCTGGTTTCCTGCGGGCGGATTTCCCGGTTGGGACGAAGGTTTTTGGGTTTGTATAAAAGCCTTAATTTTGCCTGCTGTTGCCCTTGCAACAGTCCAAGGGGCAATCCTTGCCAGAATCACACGATCTTCGGTACTTGAAGTTTTCCGAGAAGATTTCGTAAGAACCGCCCGTGCTAAGGGGCTTAGTCAACGTTCCACGCTTTGGCTTCATGTGTTGCGAAATTCCATGATCCCCGTGATCACAGTCATGGGTTTGCAATTTGCAAATTTGCTGGCAGGAACCGTTATTGTTGAGAATGTTTTCCATATGCCGGGACTTGGCTCAACTGTTCTAAAAGCCATTAACAATCGGGATACTATTGTTGTCGAAAATGTTGTCCTTATGTTGGCAGCCATGGTTGTGGTTACCAACTTTATTGTCGATATTCTTTATGCGGTCATTGACCCGCGTTTGAAGGCCCACGATATATGAGTAGCTCGTCTTCACAATCATTTTTCGCCCTTTGCCTGCGCAGCAGAAGCTTTATGGTTGGCGGCTCAATTACAGCATTTTTGCTTCTTTGTGCCCTCATATCTTTGTTTTGGACGCCCGGTGAAGTTTATGGCATTTCCATAGCCACCCGGTTCTTACCCGTCTCTGCGCAGCATTGGCTTGGAACTGATCAGTTTGGCCGTGATATCCTATCCTTGCTAATGGCCGGGACACAAAACTCCATCACCGTTGGTGTTGTCGCTGTCTCTATCGGACTATTTGCAGGTGTTGGCCTTGGCCTTCTGGCTTCTGCCCGCCGTGGCTGGACAGAAGAGTTGATCATGCGTTTCAGTGATTTCTCCTTCGCATTTCCAGCGATTTTGTCTGCCATCATGATCACTGCAATTTTGGGCCCTGGTGGTGTCAATTCCATTATCGCTATTGGCATTTACAACGTACCTGTCTTTGCCCGCCTAACCCGCGGATCAGCCAACGCCATCTGGACCCGCGAATATGTCATGGCGGCGAGAGCCTCTGGAAAAGGCAAATTTCGCATTACCATAGAACATATCCTTCCCAATATTCTGTCGATCTTGATTGTTCAGGCGACCATTCAGTTTGCCATCGCAATTTTGGCCGAAGCTGCTCTCTCATATCTTGGGTTAGGAACCCAGCCTCCGCATCCGTCATGGGGCAGAATGCTCAATGAAGCGCAAACGCTGATGTTCTTCCAACCTATGCAAGCTGTCTATCCCGGTGGCGCAATTGCCCTTGCCGTATTTGGCCTCAACCTATTGGGGGACGGTCTGCGTGATGTCCTTGACCCTCGACTGAGCAGGAAACGTTAATATGGCATTGTTGGACGTAGAAAACCTCGATGTATCTCTCTCAACGGCAATGGGTCCTGCCCGCGCGGTGCGAGGTTTGAACATTTCCCTTGAGAAGGGTGAAACTCTGGGAATTGTGGGCGAAAGTGGCTGCGGTAAATCCATGACCGCCCTCGCCCTTATGGGATTACTTCCTGACAACGGAACGACAGAAGGCACAATCTCCTTGCAAGGGGAGGATTTACTTCTGAAATCTGAAAAAGAAATGTGCAAAATTCGCGGTAATCGAATGGCCATGATTTTTCAAGAACCTATGACATCGTTAAACCCAGTTCATACTGTGGGCCGCCAAATTATGGAGCCCTTACGCCTTCACCGAGGCTTGAGTAAATCCGAAGCGTTTAAAGAAACAATTGGACTGATGGAGCGGGTTGGTATTCCAAACCCATCGGAGCGGGTGCATAATTATCCGCATCAACTCTCCGGCGGCCAGCGACAACGGGTGATGATTGCCCTCGCCCTTTCTTGCTCCCCAGATATTTTAATCGCAGATGAGCCGACAACAGCATTGGATGTCACCATTCAGGATCAAATCCTGGAACTTATTCAAAATTTGGTGGATGAAGAAGGCATGGCACTGATCCTCATTTCCCACGATTTAGGCGTTATTGCCGAAAACACCGAAAAAGTCGCTGTGATGTACGGCGGAGCGGTTGTGGAAAGTGGTCCAACAGACCAGATATTCGGCAATTTGGCCCACCCCTATACACAAGGCTTATTCGCGGCCATGCCAAAACTCGGCATGGGGCGTAACGGTCGCCTCACAACAATTCCCGGCACAGTTCCGGATTTAATAAATTTGCCCGCAGGCTGCACGTTCACCGATCGCTGCCCCCTTGCAACGGATGAGTGCGGAACGACGGCGCCATCAATTTCCACTGTCGAAGCGGGCCATAAAGTCACCTGCCACCATATTGATCAAGCCATCAATGGCCGCGGCGAAGGGTTATACAAATGAGTAAAACTGTCCTGAAAGTCTCAAAATTAGTCAGGCATTACCCGCTGCCAAAAGAAAGCTTGTTTGCAGATCCAAAATTCGTTTATGCCCTAAACGGCGTTAGCTTTGAGATCAAAGAGGGTAAGAGCTTTGGTATCGTCGGTGAAAGTGGCTGTGGAAAATCCACTTTGGCCCGTAATGTTATGGCTTTAGAGCCCACAGATTCAGGCTCCGTGCAAATCTTGGGCGAAGAAGTTGTTGGCAAAACCTTCAACGAATTGCGCCCCTTGCGCCAGCATTTCCAAATGGTGTTTCAAGACCCCTATGGCTCCCTCGACCCTCATCACACAGTGGGCAGAATTGTCGCAGAACCGCTGGCGGCCATCGGTAAATTGCCGTCGCAGGAGAAAACTGAACGTGTGGCTGAAGTGCTCTCATCTGTGGGGCTTAAGCCAACAGATGTTGACAAATACCCCCATGAATTTTCAGGCGGACAGCGACAGCGCATAGCCATCGCACGGGCATTGATCACCAAACCAGAACTGATTGTGGCTGACGAGCCTGTCTCAGCCCTCGATGTGTCTGTACAGGCGCAAGTTCTCAATCTTTTGAGGGATTTACAAGACAGCTTTGGCGTCACCTATATGTTCATCAGTCACGATTTGGCTGTTGTGGAATATTTGTGCGATGAAGTCGCGGTTATGTATTTGGGATCCATCGTGGAAAAAGGACGTACAGAAGATCTGTTTGCATCTCCGGCTCATCCCTACACTGGCATCCTACTGGACGCCGTTCCAAAACCAGCCGCCGGCAAAAAGCGCAAACGCATTCAGTTAAGTGGCTCTGTCACAGGTCAAACCGAGAAACGCAGCGGCTGCGCTTTCCGGGACCGGTGCCCTATGGTAGATGATCGCTGCAAGCGCGAAACACCGACACTCAGAGAAGTGGCGCCAGATCATTTCGCGGCCTGCCATTATTCTAAGAAAATGATGGAACATGGCCTTAGCAAGCCGTCTTAATCCTCATCTTCCTCAGTGAAATCAAGCGACGCTGAATTTAGACAATACCTGAGACCTGTGGGAGCTGGACCATCTGGAAACACATGCCCCAAATGCGCATCACACCGATTGCAAATAACTTCGGTTCGCCGCATGAAGAAACTTCTGTCGGAAACTTCACCAACTGTTTGATCATTAAGGGGCTTAAAAAAGCTCGGCCAGCCGGTTCCTGAATCAAATTTGGTATCGGATCCGAACAATGACTCGCCGCAGCAGATACAGTTATAAACACCCTGCTTTTTATTACTATCGTACTGGCCGCTAAACGCCCGCTCAGTTCCTTTTTTGCGCGTTACCTTATATTGTTCAGGGCTAAGCTGTGCTTTCCATTCTGCGTCCGTTTTTGATACTTTTTCCATTGCGAGGCTCCAGCTTATTCATTAATCGCTCATCCTACATATATAGGGTTACCAATCCATTGGTATCACAATACTTGACGTATTCGTGCATTTGCGAGAAAATAAATTATTAAGAAGTGGATAGGCCAATGAGCGAAGTTGTTGAGCTAAGCAATCATCTATTGAGCCAGTCAGGGCGGAGCATAAACGCGCCTAAAACGCCACCGCCCGTGTTCTTCAACAGAAAAGAACTGGGCCAAATTTTACAAGTATATGGTCAAATGGTCGCCAAATCAGAATGGCGCGATTACGCCATAGGGCAAACGAAAACCACATGCAGCTTTGCTATTTTCCATAGAACCACTGATAAGCCTGTTTATAGAATTTACAAAGAACCACGCCTTGCAAACAAACAAGGAGCCTATTCAGTTATCAATCACACAGGCCTCACTTTGAAGCGCGGTCAAGAATTGGAACAAGTGCTCAAAGTATTTGATAAAAAACGCCTGCAATCAGTAGATTAAGCGGTTAGAGCAGCGCTTTTTGCCATCTGCATTAAAGATAGATCAGACTGAACAGGTTTCCTGAAATCCAAACGCTCCTGAATAAGTGTAATCGCGGAGCCATATTCCTTGGTCTGCAACAAACTTTGTATCCAAACCTGCTCAAACAAATCACGTTGCGCGTGACTACCACCGATGGACTGTAGTTTTTTACGAGCTGGTTCCAACAGGCTGCTACAGGTGAGAAAATCACCTTTGGCATAAGCGGCGAACGCATGTGCCGCTGGTATGGCAACATCTTTCCATGCTGATCGGGTCAAGCTTGGCGATTCTACTGCCATCTTCTGCATGTCTGATAGCAATGCTGCCAACGCATCTTTTCTATCAGCCCGCTCCAAAGCAAAAACGTAATGCATATCGATAAAGGGTTGATCGTTTACAAACGTTCGAGCCGCAACAAAATCTGCCACATCCTCCCATCGATCGCCAACATCCACACCGGCAATTTCAAAGCGCCACAAAATGGAAATCGCGTTAACCTGATCCTGACTGTAGGTTTTATCTCGGCCCCAGATACGCGTATCATATAGATCGAGGGCTAATGAGAACTCTTCCCGCTCCAGATGAAATAGCGCCAAATGCCACCAGTTGTGTGTGTACATGAAAGAATTGCAGCCACCCCATTGATCCGAGAGACCGTTCATCCATTTAATGCCTTCATCGTGACGCCCTTGGGTAATCATCACATGAGCAACAGCATGGTGTGCCCACGGCTCACAGAGCTGCATTTCGGTGGCCCTGCGCCCTTCTTCTTCAGCCTCAGCGAGGCGGCTCATTTGCTCTAGGCCAAACGCTCGCATTCCATGGGCATACGCCGTATCACGGTGTGCATCGATGACCTGATCCGCGAGCCACAACATACCGTCGTCATCACCCAAATTGAAATAATGAGTTTGCCCAATTTTTGCTGATAATAAATCCTGAGGATATTTTTCAGCAAGTTCCCGGTGGCATGACAGCGAAGCCTTAAGGTCGTTCTCCCGGTTGGCAAGTAAAGCGCGCACGAAAATCTGCTCGCGCTCTGTTGCACTTCTCATGCCTTTTTTGGCCCGGAGGAAATATTTA
>Ga0209081_1000266_pt1 | contig 31630 bp, 25 predicted proteins | sample GOMGulsemesocosm_4_FD_184636 | JGI IMG/M metagenome (GOLD analysis project Ga0209081, IMG submission 184636) | Methane-oxidizing microbial communities from mesocosms in the Gulf of Mexico - GOM15B Gulf of Mexico (SPAdes) (version 2) | ecosystem: Environmental > Aquatic > Marine > Cold seeps... | reverse complement strand
TCCTTATACCCTCATTTCAGTCTGTTGTGACGCCGAAATAAATGGCGATCTTACCCTTGAGGTCGCCGCCCTGTACCGGTTTTGATAAATAGTCATCCATGCCGCAGTCGCGGGCCGCGCGCTCGGCGTCCTCGCCGATATTGGCGCTCAAACCAATGATTAACAGCCGTGGCTGATCCGAGTCCTGCTCGCATAGGAACGGGTTGTGGCCTTTTTATAGCTAAGAAAATGCTCACCGATATCAGCGAGAATATGGGTTAGTAGACTTATTAGCAGACGCAAAGGATTTTGAACTACGCCTAGGACAGGTAGCGCACACCAATGCGGTAACCCTGCTGGGGAGGTTGACGCATATAGCTCGAGTGCAACACGCTGCGATTATCCAGCATCGCTATCTCACCAGAGCCCTGCGGCTCATCCCAGCGCTGCTCCAAGACCACGCGCCCCAACACCTCAGCCATGTCTTCCAGGCCAAACAAATCATAATGGGATAGCTGTTTACGCGCCTGCTCGCTGTCCCCCTGGCGCAGAGACTGTAGATAGCCAACCAGGTTGGCGGTCACCAGAGTCGAGCCAATGCGCGGCTGACTCTGTTCAGCATCGAAGGGGTTGCGGGTGTAGAGCGAGTAAGGTGTTGGTTGATATTCATTGCGATCGCGGTGAAAATTCAAATGGGGAAAACGATTGCGGTGGCCCAGATCGCGCAGCGATGCCGGCAGATAAGCATTCTTCAGACTGACAAAGCCAAACTCGCCAATCAGCTTGCGGCTATTGCCGAGTAACTCATGGCTCGTTGAGTGCATACAGATCTCGACCGGCTCGGAAAAGCGAATCGACAGGCCAAAATGTAGGAAAGAAAAACCAATGCCCGACCGGTGCTCGGCGTGCTTAAAATCGGCCAGTAAGTTCGGACCATAAAAATCACGCAGCGCCTGGCGATAATCCACCACCCCTATACTTAATTCACACCTTGCGCCCTGCAGCATAAAAACCTGGGGTTCTCGGGGTTTCTCCAAAAGTGACTTGAGGGGTTTATCGGGAATCAACAAATAATCCAGCCGCTTGACTGGGGTCGCCTCCGCTGACGGTGTAATACCCGATGCATTCAATGCTTGGACTCCATCAACTCGGGCAGGTGTGTCCTAGCCGCGGCCTTAACGCCCTCGAACAATCCCTCGGCCAGCACCACAATATCCCTGTGCAGGTGAGACAAATTAGCATCGTCAAGCAGCGACAGGTTAGGGCGCAGCGAATAGGTGGTCTGCATAACATCACCCAGCCCCAATACCTCAATGCCCCAGTGATAGTAAGTCTCACGTTCGCCATAGAGCTGTCCACAGTGCTCGACCAGCAGCCGCGGCAGGCCTTGAGAGCTGGTGTTGAACCAAACACTGGGGAGTTTAATCAGTTTATCCGCGCTGTCACTGTGTCCCTCGCATGACCAGCAGGGTGTTACCACTCGCAGACTATTGAGGGCGTAGACCAGAGGCACTATGCGACTTTCCAGAGGGAACTCCCCAGGTTCGGAGGAGAGCTTGCGCGCTAGGTGTCGACAGCTTATCGAGCAGCTACAGGCACAGCTCGGTGATTGTGAACAGGCACAGGGAAGATGACAGTTCTGGCAGGGGCGCTGGTCTCTGTCGCTGACAATATGACTAATTATGGTGAGGTCCGATGCTGAGCGCAGAAGCTCGCCCGCCTCGGTTTTTTCATGGTGAATTTTCACGATTCAAATCATCCCTAGTGCGTGCGAATGATAAGAGGATAGACCATAACCACATATAAACTAGGGTTAATAGGTAACCCACAGGTGGCTGCCGCCACCCCGCATAACCCCCGCGAAAATGCAGCAGGGACTTGGCAGAGTATTTTGATCACAGCTTGTGATGAGTCAAATGTCCGCTTTGGACCGTGAATTCAATAAGCCGCAAGCTCCCTTCGCGCAACTGCTCTCTCACTCACAACTCCTCTACACAGCCACAGCGTCCACTCGCGCTGTGGCTTACCTACTCTTGCTCGTCACTTGATTGTTAATCCAGCACATACTAGAGTGATCACTCCAAAACAGTATTTATCACTGGGAATATCAATTGGCGAGACCAAAAGCGTTTAATCAAGATCAGGTGCTCACCGAAGCTATGTTGTGCTTCTGGCACAGGGGTTATGGCGCCACCAGCTTGAAGGAGCTGCAAGCTGCCACCGGCCTTACCCCCGGCAGTATTTACAACAGCTTTGACTCTAAAGATGGTTTGTTTCTGGCTTCATTGGATCACTATATTGATGAGGTCGTGGCGCACCGCGTGCGCGAGCACCTGCTTAAAGGCGATCCTATAGCGGGTATAGAGGCCTATATCTTCGAGTGCTTTCGCAACCGCGACAATGGCGAAGAGATTCAACAGGGTTGTCTGTTGATCAACACCTCAACAGAGCTTGGCCCGCACGACGAGGTGGTGCGCGCGCACGTGGTGAAAGGCATGAAGGTTGCCCAGCGAGGCCTGCAGAGCGCCATTGAGCGGGCCCAGAGTACGGGCCAAATTAAGGCCGAGGCAGATGCCAAGGTGCTGGCCCGCCATCTCGGACTGCTATTAAACGGCATGCTCGTGCAGGCAAAAATATCCTCCGGCCAGGGGTGGCTCGATAGCGCCATGGGCAATATCAGAAGTTTATTGCACTAGGGCACCTCTGAAAAGTGGCGGTAGCGCTCAGCGGGTGCCTCAAACATCCAGATGCAAGGCGCACTTCGCCGCTAATACCCACAGGGCACAAGTGGCCGTAGTCCTTAGCAAGAGGTGTAACGCCGCAGATGGTTGTTTGAGGACTCGCCCTGCGGGGCCTTCAGGCGAATCCGCACTCGTCGTAGCCGCTTATCGACAGGCAACCAGCCTGCCTCAAAGCAGCGCCTAGATTGCAAACTCGCCTGAAGGCCTGAGCTGCAGCGACATTATTCAGAGATGCCCTAGATAACCTGAGATTAATCCAGCGTTGTTCAGGGCGAGCAGCCCACTAAAGATCCACCGTGAAAAAGGCCTAGGCCTTTTTATTTGGCCCAATGCTAGACCGATCGTTTTAAGACTAACCAATAACAACCAGGGCGATTCATATGAAAGCACTGCGCACACCAGATGCCTGTTTCGAAAACCTACCCGATTATTCTTTCGAGCCGCACTATCTAATGGTCGAGGATGATGAAGGCGGCGAGCTGCGCGTTCACTATTTGGACGAGGGCCCTGCCGATGCAGACCCAGTGCTGTTGTTGCACGGCGAACCCTCCTGGTGTTACTTGTATCGCAAGATGATTCCCATCCTGGTCGCGGCCGGTCACCGAGTCATAGCGCCAGATCTGGTAGGGTTTGGTCGCTCGGATAAACCCGACAAGCGCGATGATTACACCTACAAGCGTCATGTCGGCTGGATGCAATCGCTGCTCGATCAGTTACAGCTCGATGGCATTACCCTCGTTTGCCAAGACTGGGGCGGCCTAATTGGCCTGCGTCTGGTGGCGGAAAACACACAGAAATTCTCCCGCGTTATTGCCGCTAATACCATGCTGCCAACAGGTGACCACAACCCTGGCGAAGCCTTTGAACAGTGGAAAAAGTTCTCCCAGCAAGTTCCCGAATTTAACTCTGGCGACATTATCAAGGGTGGTACCACCACTGAGCTACCCCAAGCGGTGATCGATGCCTATAACGCGCCCTTCCCAGACGAGCGCTACAAGGAAGGTGCTCGCCAGTTTCCCACGCTGGTACCGGCATCCACCGACAACCCAGCCACCCAGGCTAACCGCGAAGCCTGGAAGGTGCTGGGGGCTTGGGATAAGCCTTTTTTAACCGCCTTCAGTGATTCGGATCCAATAATGGCCGGTGGCGATAAACTCATGCAAAAGCTGATCCCTGGCTGTAAGGGGCAAGCGCACACCACCATCAAAAACGGCGGCCACTTCCTACAGGAAGATCAAGGTGAAACTCTGGCCGAGGTGGTCGTGACCTTTATTCAGTCAACTACCTAGATTCAACCAAATCCATAAATTCAGCCAACAGCTAATTGACGAGCGAAATTAAAATGATAACGAACACCACGCTAACCGTTAATAAAATCGATTACTCAAAAACGACCGTTGTAAAACAGGACCTACCGACTATTGGTAAAGGTCAGGTGCTGTTAAAAGTGTCTGAGTTTTCCTTAACCGCCAACAATGTGACCTACGCCGCCATGGGCGAGTTTTTAAACTATTGGAAGTTTTTCCCCGCCGCCGAGGGCGACGGCGTCATCCCCGTCTGGGGTTTTGCGCAGGTGCTCGCCTCCAACTGTGAGGGCATTGCCATGGGCGAGAAGTTCTACGGTTATTACCCAATGGCCACCCACCTGCTGGTAGAGCCAACACAGGTGAGCGCCTCAAGCTTTGTCGACGGCGTTGCGCATCGCCAGCCATTATCGATTATTTACAATCAGTATATTCGCTGCAGCCATGACCCTCTGTATCAGGTGGAAACCGAAGCGCTGCAGATGCTGTTGCGGCCGCTCTTTACCACCTCATTTTTGCTGGATGACTTTTTTGCCGACAACCAGTTTTTTGCATCAGAGCAATTGGTCTTAACCAGTGCGTCGAGTAAAACCGCGCTGGGCATGGCCTTCTTACTGAATCACCAACGCGCCGACAGAACCGAGAACTATCAAATTATTGGCCTGACCTCCGAATCGAACAAGGCCTTTGTAGAGGGTCTGGGCTGTTACGACCGAGTTCTAAGCTACGACGAGATAGAGACGCTGGATGCTGGGATTAAAACATCAGTCGTCGACTTTGCTGGCAACGGCCAAGTGCTGGGGCGGCTGCATCAACACTTTTCAACGATGCTGCAATACAGCTGTTTGGTGGGTGCTTCCCACTGGGATCAGCGCGCGGGCATGCCGGCTGACCTAGCCGGCCCCCAGCCAATTATGTTTTTTGCCCCATCCCAAGCCGAGAAGCGCTTAAAAGACTGGGGCGGCGCGCAATTCCAACAAAACCTCGCCGCTGTCTGGGGGATATTTACCGAGTTTGTTGATGGATGGATAGACGTCGAGCGACACACAGGCACGAAGGCCACTAACGACGCCTATCAGCAACTGCTGTCCGGCAGCTTTAACCCCAAAGCCGGGTATATCGTCTCTCTGTGGGATTAATTTTTTCCCACAGGGTGTGCCCTCTTAATAGATTAAGGGTGGCGATACAATCGCTCTCAACAGAGTTTATTCTGTGCTGATACAGCGCTGAAGATTTTCTACTCAGCAAAGTTAGCTTGGTTTCCGCTGGCGTTCGGTCTGCAGCATCCCTTGCGCCACATGGGCTGATGCCCCGGCGCTGGTGAGGCCAGACGGCCATGGTTCGATATTCGAGCGCAGAGGCAGAGCTCCACCAAAAAGCACCTTGGCTTTCTTGGGCTTAGTGCCCACTTTTCCTGCAGTGCTTGGGACTCAACTCTCCCCTACAAGAATGTCAGGCCCAGAGTTTACCCTCCGGGCACAAGCAAGTCTGTGAAGGCCTTTATGCCCTGTGGGTGCGCCATATTAGAACCGCAACTTTTAGGAGTTGCGGTTTTTTTATATCTGTAGATAGCGGAAATCACCTAAGTGATATTAGTTCAGCCCCAATCTTCCCGTTACACAGACTGGATTACAGGCTTCATCAACAACCCAGCAGCGCCAGAATCACAAAGCGCTTAGCTGCTCAAGCTTGACCTTGATTAGATTCAAAATCCGCATGCGGATAAGGCCACTCAACGGGCGAATACACGCCCAATAGAGAGCGCAGACAATCTTTGCCTTAACACTGGTAGCCTTGAGCCTTGTCTCGGTACTCAAGATCAAGCGGCCCGTGCCCTCGCCCGACACCCGGTAATTAGTGATTCCCTTTATATAGCCCGGCTCGTTAAAACCCTGAAACGCTTCTGCCGCCACGGTTCTGACCGAGCGCAAATCGGTGATAAAGCCAATAGCGAATTCCCGCCCGGGATCTTCTTCGAGCAGCACCAGACCGTTTTCTATCAGGCCATCGACACTGCCCATAGAGTCCGGCATGCCGCGCAAGCTAAACAAGAAGTCGACCAGCTTGGACTCCCGGTAGTCGACTGATCTTGCACACGAATAAATTTCTTTGGCCGTGCCATCGACTTTTACTTGATGCTGCTCACGAAACGCATAGGTTTCCATATAACGATCCAACATCGACTCCCCCCCTCACCACATACCCTGGATTGAAATCTACAGGCCACCATGATCCGACCAAAAAAACTGGCCAAACTGTTCAGTGGCGATTGGTTCAAACCCTGTTCGGCTGCCACAGCCCAGAGTACTGTGCCGTCCCTTGCGCTTGTAATCAACTTCAATCAGGCCAAAGAGATACTGAAGGCGTGCTCATAAAACCCCTAGGCAGAAATGACTGAAGCAAGGCCAGGAAAGCAGGGTTGCTTGACCACTACAAAGCACCTCATCAGCGCCGCTACAGCCGTTGAGTTACTTTCCTCCAGGCAATAAAAAGCCCCGAACAATGTCGAGGCTAAAGAGGAGTCATGGGGGAGAGAGTCATGATATCTGCTTACTATGACTGGCTACATTGGGGTTAGTTCCGAAAACATCTCAGTTTTCTTGAATAGCGACTCAAGAGGTCACACCTGCCGGCCCCGTATTGAGGCGTGGGGGAAAAGGCATTGAAGTGATAACAAACAGCAGGCAAGTGGATATAGACCGATCGGGAAGCCATACGATAAAACAACATCGTGATCCTATAGGGATCCCTTGCCCGCTATCGGCTCAGATGAGATATTCGAAATACATGGTCTATTATGACGTCTGCTGCCCATAATTTTAAATGTTGAGTTATTGCAAAGGAGCTAGTCATCGCCCAAGAACATGCCACCCGTTTATAAGACACAAAACAAAAAGAACAATCCAACTGGTTTTATATAGTAATTACTAATGCCATATTGGATACTGCGGGCTTTAGTTACCAATTTTTATATTTTGGTTATTCCGCCTTATCTACATATCAAATTTAGTGCCGAAGGGTTCGACGATGACGCAGTGCTTTCTCCTCTTAATGCTTATCTTTTTCTGTCCGACAGCCATCAGTGGCGAACAGCGAGATATATATGACTACTCATTAGAGGAGTTATTGAAAATAAAAATCACGTCTGGATCATTGACCGCTACCGAGGATAATCGTACACCGGCCACCCTCACCCTCATCACCCAGCAAGACATTATCCACAGTGGTGCGCGACGTTTGGATGAATTGTTAGACATCATGGTGCCCAATTTGCAGTTGGTGAGGCATAACTATGGCCCTCAACACATTGGTATCAGGGGTGTTGTTAATGACCGAGAAAACACCTACCTATTTGTGGTTAATGGCAAGGCAATGAATGAGAAGTCCCAGCGTGGCGTGACCATGGAAAGAGACTTACCCATGTTGGGGGATATCAAAAAAATCGAAGTCATTCGCGGCCCAGGTTCTGCCGTTTATGGCCCAGGTGCACTCTCGGGCGTGGTCAATATCACCACCTTCAGCGGGAAAGATTTCGAGGGTACTGAAATCATCGCCAAACAGGGGGCCATCGAAAAATTCACCTCGCTGGAAATCAAACACAGTATGCAGTTGGGTGCGGATAAAGGCGTTAATCTCATGCTGTATTACGGCGTGACGGATTATTCGGGTGCCAGCGACAGTGATACACCGTATATCACATCGGTCGATACCGAGTTTAATGGTCAGCCCTATTTACAGGCGGGGGAGCCTGTGCCCTATTCGCTGCCCAATGATAGAGGCAGTTCGCAGGGAAACCCCAAACATAAGCTACATCTACAGGTCGATGCGGGCGATGACGATACGACTCGTGTCAGCGCCTGGCTGCGTTATACCAAAGGTGGCGATCAGGTCGCCGGTGAGCACAGTAAAAACAACACTGAATTTAGCCGGGGCAACCAGCGTTTTGTCGAGCCCGCCTACCAGCAACTCACGGCCTACGCTGAAGCCACAAAGCGGTTGTCGAATGACGATGAACTGTTCTTCAACCTAAGCTACGACCTGGTTGATTCGGATCGCAATGACAATGTTTATAAGGGTGATACCTACGCACCCGAAAACCAGCGATTTATCTCTTATAGTGAAGAGGAATATGCGGGTAAACTTATTTACAAAAAAGAAATGGCTGCCGTGAAATCGGCGCTGGGCGCAGAAGTTACTTACGATATTCTAGGCCAACCAGGCATTGGTAACCCCGATGTCGCCGCCACCACAGCAGGCATCTACAGCGACGGCGAGCGCAGAAAGCCCAACGAATTATTAGCCAACGGTGAATGGAACGTGATGAGTTATGCATATTATGGCGAGCTGCAATGGATGATAGCCGATGACTGGACTCTGTTTGCCGGCGCACGTTATGACAAACACGACTATACCGACTGGTTTTTTTCGCCGCGTTTATCCTTGATCTATGCGTACAGCGACCATCAAATCGGGAAAATCTTATACAACAAATCTGTGAAGACGGCGGGAGAATTTGACCTCAGATCCGCCTATCTCGATGGTGGACGAGCACTAGAAGAAACGCTTGAGTCTGTCGAGTTCAGTTACACCCACACCCAGGGGCAAGCTTTGACTTATAAAGCCACGGCATTTGCCCAGGAAATTGAATTCTGGTCGGTTAGTAGCCCAGTGCGGGATCCCAGTACAGATTTGGCTGTAACAGGCGTTAATCAACCTGTGGGGGTTGTATCACTGTGGGGAGGGGAATTTGAATTTGGCTATGAGCAAGGTGAACACAAGTTATCACTGAATCACAGCTACTCTAAATTGATCGATATTGAACAGTCCAATGATAGCCAATACATCACCGCGCATGCCTATGGCTACGGCGATGATCTCAATACTTGGTCGAACCATATCAGCAAATTATTCTACCGCTGGCAGTTTCAGCCTAGCTGGACGTTCACCACATCCGTGAGAATTTATTGGGGTTTTCAAGGAGCTGAAGACTGGGCCAATTACAACAACAATGAACCCGATGGAGATCAGCCGCGCTATGGCTACGATGATAAAGGCGAAGCTTTTTCCGGAAACTACTATGTCAATATGGGAGTGCACAAAACTCTCTCAGATAAACTGGACATCAGTTTCAACGCCTACAATGTTTTGGGCTGGATCGATAAAGATTACAACAAGCGCAATTATATAAAGCGCTCCAGTGATTACCGCCCCGAAGCGGCAGCCGTTGCTCTGAGTCTTAGTTATAGGCTCTAAAACTCAATTCCGATCGCTGTCACCGAGTAAACTGAAATGAAATTATGCGCAAGGGAAAACACGGCACACCGGCGCTGGCTTGCTAGGCGGCTGTCATTTGGTCGCTTACTCGCATATTTCTGATATAAAAACATAAAGAATGTAACGACGTTCGAAATCTAAAGCCCCAGGGTCAAGCAATTCATTTCATACGGAGCACTTTAAAATTAGTGAAGTTGTACTGGTACAACCTTATACTTAATTAACGATCACACGAAAAACAATCAACAACATAAGCGCTCAAGCGGCAAACCATTAGACCAGGTGTTCACACAAGAACTTACTCACAATCAGCCCTAAAAAAACTTTTAGTGCATCAATAAAACCACCAGAACAACTTTATAATAGATATTCATAAATACTAACGCTCTCTAATAGCCTAACCCGCAATATAACCACCGTCCATAACTTGGCTTGTTCCCGTCATATTGCTGGCCGCGTCACTGCACAAAAAAACACTCATAGCGCCAACATCCTCAACCGCCGTAAAACGTCCTGTCGGCTGCGACCCCAGCAGAACATCATCCATCACTTCCTGCTCACTGATTCCTCGTACCTTAGCCGTATCGAGAACCTGGCTTTCAACCAACGGCGTCAACACATAACCCGGGCATATCGCATTACAAGTAATGCCAGTTTTAGCCAACTCAAGAGCAACTGTTTTCGTCAGCCCTAGCACACCATGTTTAGCGGTAACATAAGCAGCCTTATAAGGGGAAGCAACCATACCGTGAATGGATGCGATATTAATAATTCGACCGTGGCTCTGCGCTTTCATTATCGGTACTGCTGCCTTAATTGCATGGAACAAACTGCTTAAGTTTATCGCAATAACCCGATCCCACATCTCATCAGAAAACGCCTCAATTGGAGAAACGTGCTGTATACCCGCATTATTCACTAGGATATCAACGCGCCCAAAATATGAATGTGTGGTCGCGATCAAATCTCTAACTTCATTTGGCTTGGCCATGTCAGCTGGGTGAAATCTCACCACAACACCAAAAGTGGCTTCGATGGATTCCCGCAGAGCTATAATTTCAGATTCCTCACCAAAACCATTCAGCATCACATCGCACCCCTGTTCCGCCAGAGATCTCGCTACAGCTAACCCAATCCCGCTGGTAGAACCCGTTACAACGGCCACTTTATTACTTCTCATAACTTTCTTCTTATTATTATGCTGTAAATGATATTTTATGATCTCTAAAAAACATCACTTACAATCCTTTAAAAAGGAAATTATTGGCGCAGATACACCAGCAACAACGAAAGCAATGGCCGCTGAAAGTCGAGTTCGATTGGTTATATTTTTCATTTCTTGTCCCACCCTAATTATTTTTATTTGGTAATTTTTGTGAAGGTTTACAGTTATAAAAAACCATCAATCTACTCGCCACCGTACAAAAACTAAAAATTCAACAGATGATGAATATGCAGATAAAGTTATTCAATACCTCCTGAGTTGTCAAACTATTTTTCATCAACTGTTGAATTTATTTATATGGCCCTTATTTATCAAGGACTTAGCATAATAGTGAACAACAACCAAAAGTGACGACAAAAGGATTGCATAGGTGGCTGACACGGCTGGATTACTAATACCAAACACAAACAAACCAATCAGGTGCGCCCCCAAACCCACGACAGCAGCACTCCAGGCCAAAGCCACAGATGGCCGCCCCTTAACATAAGTACCCAGTAAAATAGGCACAACACTGGCTGCAGCCAAGCCATAAACACCCTTCTGAGCAAACAAACCCACCAACTCTGGCGGGTTTAACGCAACCATGTAAGCTATGCCCCCAATGCCCACCAAAAACCAGCGCGAAAGCGCTAAACCTGCGCCTTGCTCAAACTCTTTATTGCCACTGAACGGCAAATATAAGTCTTTAACAACCATTGCCGATAACGACACTAATATTCCATCAAGAGTGCTCATACCAGCGGCCAGCAAGGTAATTGAAATAAACACCAGAGCGTACGGTCCCCAGCCATGTCCGGAGAACTCTGCGGCGATATAACTGACCACCACGCTGTCTTGGCTATCTACCTCCAATCCTTTTAATCGCGCGTAAAAACCTACAACCAGCATCAGCATAAAACAAGACCCGGCGATAACGGTTGTCACTAAGAATTTATTAACATCGGCATCACTTTTTAGATAAAGAATTTTGGTCAAAATATGTGGTTGCATCATTAATGCAAAAGTTACGATGAATCCGCTCAGGAATACGGAGAAAAAATCAAAGTACAAATTACTCTCAGGGTTATAGAGGGCCATATAGTTATCCCCTAGCACACTGAGTGACACGCCAATATCACCACCGAAATGATAAAAACCTTGGACAAATATAAAGATCGCCACCAGCGCCATCATTACACCTTGAAATGTATTGGTATATGCATGGGCATAACTCCCCCCCATTAAGACATAGGAGAATACAAACAACAGTATTACCGTTAGCGACATGGTTTGCGATATTGGAAATAACTGACTCATCAACAAACTACACCCCACTAAGATCAGCACCACAAAGGTTATCGACAACAAATTCATTATCGCAAAGAATGTGCTTAGCGAGCGACTCTGATAACGCTGATAAATCCAATCCGGGATGGTTATGGCTCCCACCTCGTCGCCTAACTTCCTGAATTTACGAGTCAGTAGAATAAACGCTGTCGTAATACCCGCTGTCCCCGCAATGGCGTAGTGAATAAATGCCGACATACCATGCATATATACAAAACCAGGATTGATTACGAAGGTTGACGTTGACGACACCGAAGCGGCCATCGTGATGCCAACAAGCCAAGGACTCATATCTTTATTGCCAATGGAGAAGCTTTTAATATCCTGAGTTTTCTTCATGCCGACCCATGACAACCATAAAGTTAAGACGACATAAAATGCCACACAGACATACTTGAACAATTCAGGGGACATAACCGATCTCTTTTTATCGTTATTTGTAGTAATTGACACCAAACATTAATTCAACGCTTGTTGAATTGTCAAGTATTGATTAAACTGTAAGAACCTATAAGGAGCTCATTTCTTCATGCCCCAGAAACGTAAAGTCGCTAAAGTTGGTCGCCCAGCCAAAGAAAATAAAGAGAACAGTATCCGAGGTGATCGAATCCTCAACGCTGCTGAAGAACTCTTTGCATTACAAGGTTATGACGGGATTACACTTCGAACCCTAGCCACCAAGGCAGGCGTAGACGTAGCCTTGATCAGTTATTATTTTGGTAATAAATCAGATCTATTTGACACTGTATTTAAGCGCCGAGCGAAAATCCTCAATGAAGAACGCCTCAACTCATTGCAGAAAGCACAGTCTGAAGCTGCGCCAAATTTCGCATCCGTTGAGAAAATAATTGAAGCGTTTTTACATCCATTAAAAATTGCGCAGGAGAGTAGCGACTCTGGGTGGAAAAACTATTGCGCCCTATTAGCTTACGTCAACAACTCTGCCGTCTGGGGAAATAACCTCATGGGCAAACATTTCAACTCGCTGGTCGATACTTTTATCGATACTCTGCGTGACGCATTACCCAACGCTTCCGATGCAGATCTTTATTGGTGTTTTCACTATATGTCTGGAGCCCTCTCCTTAACATTTGCCAATACAGGGCGAATCGATAAAATGTCAAAAGGTGAGTGTCAATCTGACGATTTCCAATCCGCATACGACCGTATGATCCCTTTTATTGCTTCAGGGTTTCGTCAAGTCTGCACATAATAATCGTATTTATTTGAAGTGTAATTACACGTTACGTTTATGAAGGCGCTGTCTCGACTCTAGAAACCCCATCGCTGTTTCATGGTGAATACGACATATGACTCTTTCATAACAATCAACACACTTACAGTTCCATAAAGACTTAAATTCAACTGTACTGATCGATGAGGCTATCGATGCGAAAAATAAATTCAAGCATATGAAGATAATCAAGAACATGAGGAGCGTCTATCAGTCCAACAGTAAGGAGTAACCCACACCGAGCGATCCGCTCACAGCATTATCTTTCATTTCACAAAAGGTCGCTTTAGCGGAGGACAAGATCGAATCGGTATGGGTGTCCATGATGTGCATAAATCAGAAGCAGAAAATATCAAAGGGCTACATAATTTACTTTCGAATAAGCACTCAAGGCCTAGGTTTCAATACCTTGTTTATTTATCGAAGTGAATAACCGTACGAATACTCTCACCCCGATGCAACAGCTCGAAGGACTCGTTAATATCCTCTAACCCCATGGTATGCGTAATAAAATCATTTAATTTAAACTCACCCTTCAAGTAGCGCTCGACATACTCCGGCAATTCGGTGCGACCTTTGACACCACCGAACGCAGAACCACGCCAAACGCGCCCAGTCACTAGCTGAAATGGGCGTGTTGAAATCTCCTGACCGGCACCGGCCACGCCTATAACCACCGACTCCCCCCAGCCCTTGTGGCAGCATTCAAGCGCCGAACGCATGACATTGACGTTACCGATACACTCGAAGGAATAGTCCACACCGCCATCGGTCAACTCGACAATCACATCCTGAATTGGCTTGTCATAATCCTGTGGGTTTATGCAATCGGTGGCACCCAACTTACGAGCCAGCTCGAACTTACTCTCGTTGATGTCGATGGCAATGATGCGACTCGCCTTGGCCATGGTCGCCCCGATAATCGCCGAAAGTCCAATACCGCCCATTCCAAAGATCGCTACAGTGGAGCCCTGCTCTACCTTGGCGGTATTGATCACCGCGCCCATTCCGGTAGTGACACCGCAACCCAACAGGCAGACCTCATGCAAGGGCGCTTCTTTATTTACATTCGCGAGTGAAATTTCCGGCAGAACGGTGTATTCAGAGAAGGTTGAACAGCCCATATAGTGGTAGATAGGTTGCCCATCTTTGTAGAAACGAGTGGTGCCATCGGGCATTAAACCCTTGCCTTGGGTCTCGCGAATTTTCTGACAAAGGTTGGTCTTGCCCGACAGGCAGAATTTACATTCACCACATTCGGGGGTGTAGAGAGGAATGACATGATCGCCTACCTTAACGCTGGTCACACCCTCGCCGATCTGCTCGACGATACCACCGCCTTCGTGACCAAGAATGCAGGGAAATATGCCCTCAGGGTCATCACCCGATAAGGTGAAGGCGTCAGTATGACAGACGCCAGAAGCAATGATCTTAACCAAAACTTCACCCTTTTTGGGGAGCATGACATCCACCTCCTCAATAGATAAAGGTTGGTTAGGCCCCCAGGCGATGGCGGCTTTTGACTTGATAAATTGCTCAGACATATTGTTTCTCGCAGGTATGAGATAAAAGCAGGGAAGCCGGCTCTGTTTCTGGCCTCTTGATGGTAGTTATTATAGCCAGCCCCCTAAAAAGTGATAATGTACCAATATTGCAATTAACTATTACTTACCAGTAACAATAAGAAAGAAAGTCATTATGAAGTGGGAAGGCATCAGTGAGTTTGTCTCCGTGGCGGAGGCCGAAAGTTTTACCCAAGCCGCGAAACGTCTAAGCATTTCTACCGCGCAGGTGAGCCGTCAGGTAACGGCGTTGGAGCAGCGGCTCAAAATAAAATTATTCTATCGCACCACACGCAAGGTATCGCTGACCGAGGAAGGCAGTGTCTTCTACCAGCATTGCCGAAGTGTTTTGGATGGTTTAGAGGCGGCTGAAAGAGCCGTTACAAACCTGCACAGTAGGCCTCAAGGAAAAATTCGGCTAACCGCTCCGGTTACTTATGGCGAGCAAAGGGTACTGCCGTTGGTCAATGACTTTATTCAACGATACCCGGATATTGAAGTTGCCGCGTACCTAAGTAACCAGCAGTTAGATTTGGTCGATGGCGGCTATGATTTGGCGATTCGACTGGGCAAGCTCAGTGATTCCAGCATGATGGCGAAGAAATTAGCCTCGCGCACTAACTATACTTGCGCTGCACCGGCTTACCTTGAGCGCTGCGGCACCCCCGATGGCCTATCGGAGCTTGATCAACACAACTGCCTGCTGGGTACGCTGGATTACTGGCGCTTTCGGCATGACGGGGTAGAAAAAAACATTCGGGTCACTGGTCGTGTTCGTTACAACAGCGGTATTGGTTTAGTCGACGCGGCTCTCAAAGGCCAGGGAATAGTTCAACTGCCGGACCACTACGTGGAAAAGCATATACAGGAGGGCAGCCTCATCAGTGTACTGGACAGTCAACGCGAGCCAGATGAAGGGATTTGGGCTGTTTACCCACATAACCGACACCTATCTCCAAAAATTAGGTTGTTAGTCGATCACCTTGCGCAGGGGTTGGAATAAAGCGACCCACACTATCTTTTATGTAGACCGATTGTGATGCTCAACACCGACCTAGGAAGATGCTTTGAAGTCCGGATTTGGTCAATCAACGCACAACGGCTGAGAGGTTAATCCTCAGCCAATCCAAGCCTGTCAGACTCAAGTATAACGACCCCACTCTGTGCAAACCTGAGTTCACATGAACATCCCTTGTAGTCAGCCATAACAGATAACACTATGTACAGCCGTGCTGTTCTGGCAACCCCTGCCCTCACTGACACAACGGCTTCGAATACGCCAAAACAGAAATATCGATCCATGTGCGCTTGAATCCCCCCCCTAATGCATTCGATCTTGTCGCTGTAAATCCAGCCCTCGCCAAAAAGCCTCAACGCCATTGAGCATCTCGTTGCCTGTTGCAATAAAAGCATCCTCATCAACGCGGTGGCTAAAGTAATACTCCTTGAGCTCCTGCTGAGTGTGATGGGCATGATTGGCTTCGAGCTTGTTGTGCCAGCTAAAGAAGGTCACTGGCAGGCCGCTGTATTCTGCACGTTGTTTCAGCAGTGAAAAGCCATCCTCTAGCTGCTGCCAAAACCCAGCTGCCGCCCAGTTCTCAACCGCAAACGAAGCCGCCGCGGCGGTCTGATAATCATCGCTGGCGTAGAGTCGTTTTAATTCATCACAAAAAAACAGCGTGCCCTGAGTTCCGTGATGACGTTTACCCAGCTGTTGAAAATCCAGCCCCAAGGACTGGGCACAGCGTAACAACAACTCGAAGTGCGCCGCACGAAAGTGAAAACGACCGCCCTCTACACTGCCCGTGATATCGCCAAAGCTGCGTTGCTCCGCGCCGGACAAATCATCAACGGAACTCGCGACCGGTGATGCCGCGTGAAATGCCACGCCCAATTCATTAGCCAATATCTCTTTTGACGCGCGCATGTCCTCTAAACTGTCCGCAGACAGCATTTTCAACAATTGCGCCAACAAGAACTGATTAGAAAAAACCGAAAACTGCACAATAAACATCTGCAGCTGCTCATGGGTAACCTGCCCCCTAGAAAACCAATCGGTGTAAACGTTGGCGGTTATGACTCGATGATTGAGTAACTCACCATCAATTTTCTGCATAAAGTGTTCGAAGTCCTGTTGAGATTTTTCCTCAATCTTAAGCCCTGCTTTTAAGTGGCCTAAAGAACCAGAATCAGAAGATAAACCGCCCGAAGATTTTGAGGTAATCTTAGCCATAACTCACTCCGAATAAGCTGTCGAGCACTCAACAGCGATACCATCAGTTTAGCCCCACACCAAAATCTCATGCGATTAAATTTTCATATATCCTTTAAGGTTATAAGCCCATAAAAATTATCACTATAAACAACTTAACAGCACACAAACTCCTAATATACACACATCGAAAACCCTAGTGTTTGACGACGATGAGAAGGACTACTAGCTTATGATTATGCCCCTTTATTTTACAATCACTTGATTCAAGAGGGGCCAGTAAGCCTTTTATCTATAATCCTGATTGCAAGCCTGTCTTGCTGGAGGTCGTTGTGGAAATTACCGACAATCCCATGGGACTGGATGGGTTTGAGTTTGTAGAGTTTACCGCACCCGATCTATCCCTATTGGATGAAGCCTTCCGGCGCTTGGGATTTAGCCAGATCGCCAAACACCGATCCAAGCAGGTCACTCTCTACCGTCAGGGTGACATTAACTTCATCATTAACAGTGAGCCCGACTCACACGCCGCTTACTTTGCAAAAGAGCACGGTCCCTGCGTGAGTGGCATGGCGTTCCGAGTTAAAAATGCACGGATCGCCTATCGGCGCGCATTGGCATTGGGCGCCCAGCCCATTGAGATCACCGCAGGTCCTATGGAGCTAAACCTGCCCGCGATAAAAGGCATAGGCGGTGCGCCCCTCTATTTAATTGACCGCTACAAAGAGGGCGCCTCCATTTATGACATTGACTTCGATTTTATCGATGGCGTTGACCGCCACCCGCACGGCTGCGGCTTCAAAACCATTGACCACCTGACCCACAATGTTTATCGCGGGCGCATGGATTATTGGGCGAGGTTTTATGAGGATTTATTTAACTTCCGCGAGATACGCTATTTTGACATTAAAGGCCAACATTCTGGGCTTAAATCAAAAGCCATGTCCGCCCCCGACGGCCTGATCCGCATCCCCCTCAACGAAGAGGCATCCGCCAGTAGCGGTCAAATCGAAGAATACCTGATGGCATACAACGGCGAAGGCATTCAGCACATTGCCTTTGCCACCGATAACATTTTATCCAGCTGGGACCAACTCAAAGAGCGCGGACTCGAGTTTATGACAGCCCCGCCTGATACCTACTACGACATGCTCGAAGAGCGCCTGCCTGAACATGGTGAACCAACGAAAGAGCTAAAATCCCGGGGAATATTAATGGACGGTTCAACGGGCGACGACAAACGCCTGCTGTTACAAATATTTTCCAACAATATGATAGGCCCAGTATTTTTTGAGTTTATCCAACGCAAACGGGACGAGGGTTTTGGCGAAGGTAATTTTACCGCACTGTTTGAATCCATTGAACGCGATCAAATTCAGCGCGGACTACTCGACACGCAACCGCCGGCACGCTGACCATGGCCTCAGCGATACCTGACGAGACAAAAAACAACGAGCCTGCTAGCCACAAAACTAACAGCCACTTAACAGATCTCAGCATTAGCCGGATTCACCATGTGGCCTATCGCTGTCATAACGCCAAACAAACGGTGGCGTTCTACCAGCGGGTCATGGGCATGGATTTTTTACTGGCCATTGCCGAAGACAGGGTGCCCTCAACCAAGGCCGCCGATCCCTATATGCACGTCTTTCTCGATGCGGGTCAGGGTAATGTACTGGCTTTCTTTGAAGTCCCCCACTCGCCGCCGATGCAAAAAGACCCGAACACCCCAGCGTGGGTCGAGCACATCGCCTTTGAAGTGCCCAGTATGCCGATGCTGCTGGACGCCAAAGTACGCGCCGAAGCGGCGGGTTTGGACGTTCTTGGCCCCATCGATCACACACTATTCCAATCTATTTATTTTTTTGACCCCAACGGCATTCGTTTGGAATTGACGGTCAATACCCATACGGAAGACATGCTGGCACGCCTCAAAGCCGTCGCGCCGGCCATGCTCGACGAGTGGGATAAAACCAAGCGGGCACCCAAGCACGCGGCCTGGTTGCACCGGCATGAATTCGATAACTAGCGAAAGGCACCGCCCATGAAACTGGCCTCCTTAAAATCGGCGCGCGATGGTCAGCTGCTGGTCGTCAACCAAGACCTCAGCCGCTGCATAGACGCCAGTGATATTGCCCCCACGCTGCAGGCCGCGCTGGATAATTGGTCGGTCTGTGCACCCCTGCTCGAGGCGCGCCATCAAGCCCTAACCAAGCAGACCGCTAGCGGCATGACGTTCGAGGCCGGGCGCTGTGCCTCGCCCCTGCCCCGTGCCTTTCACTGGGCGGATGCCAGCGCCTACGTCAATCACGTGGAGCTGGTCAGAAAGGCCCGCAACGCTGAGATGCCAGCCACCTTCTGGACTGACCCACTGATGTACCAAGGAGGCTCCGACTGTTTTATAGGCCCCACCGACGCCATCGATCTGATTGATGAAAGCTGGGGGCTGGATTTTGAAGCAGAGGTTGCCGTCGTGCTCGACGACGTGCCCATGGGTGTTAGCGTCGAACAGGCGGCGCACCACATAGTGCTGTTGATGCTGGTCAACGACATTTCTCTGCGCAACCTCATCCCCGCCGAGCTGGCCAAGGGTTTTGGTTTCTATCAGTCCAAACCCTCCAGCGCGTTTTCGCCGGTCGCCGTCAGCCTCGATGAACTCGGCGACCACTGGCTGGACGGCAAGCTGCATTTACCCCTGCGAGCCCGGCTCAACGAAACCTTGATAGGCGAACCTAACGCGGGCCAAGACATGACCTTCGATTTCCCCACCCTCATCAGCCATGCGGCCAAAACCCGTCCGCTGTGTGCAGGCACCATTATTGGGTCAGGTACTGTGTCGAACCTCGACCGCTCCAAGGGCTCCTGCTGTCTTGCCGAAGTGCGCATGCTAGAGATATTTGCCGACGGCAAAGCCACAACCGAGTTCCTGCAGGTGGGCGACAGGGTGCGCATAGACATGCTCGACAATCAGGCTCAATCAATCTTTGGCAGCATCGACCAACAGGTACAGCGCTACTCCCGAGTCACCTAAATAAGGCACCTAAATAAGTCACCGAAACAAACCACCTAATCAAGCCACACATGACTAGACCGTATTCAATAGCCCTGTGAATAACTGAGCCAAGACAACCAACACGGACTCAACAGCAGTGAAGACAACGGACACAAATAAACCTTTGGTGCGCCTCTATAGCTATTACCGCTCCTCTTGCGCCTACCGGGTAAGGATTGCACTGGCCTATAAAGGCCTACCGGTCGAGCAGCGGGTCATCAACCTGCGCGACGGCCAACAGCGTGACACGGATTACTTGGCCCTCAACCCACAGGGGCTGGTGCCCGCGCTGCAGGTTTGCGGCGCAAGCGGCGAGCAGGACGATCAATTGCTGACCCAATCACTGGCCATCATTGAATACCTAGATGAATGTTATCCACAGCCCCCCCTACTACCCAGCGCACCCCTGGCTCGGGCTCAAGTGCGAGCCACCGCCCACCAACTGGCCATGGACATACAACCGCTGAACAACCTGCGTGTACTGCGACATCTGCAACACCGCATGAAGCTCAGCGGGGAACAACAAAAAGACTGGTACCAACACTGGATCCATCAAGGTTTTAACGCGCTGGAAGCCGGCCTGCAACAGCAATCCCAGCCAGGTGAATACTGCTTTGGCGACACCATTACGCTGGCGGATACCTGCCTGATACCACAGGTCTACAATGCCCGCCGCTTTGCCTGTGACCTGAGCCATTACCCACGCATTGAGGCGATCGACAGGGCCTGTAACCAACGCCTCGACTTTCAACAGGCCGCCCCCGAACAGCAACCTGACGCACCGCAATAACGAGCGGGTCTTTGACCAGCAGGCGCACCCGCGGTTCGGCGGCCAGCCATTACCCCACCGTTTTCTATGGCGGTCTGATGCTTTAGCCGTCGGGTAAAAACATTCAGCAACAAAGGGCTCATGCCATTTTTTATTGTGCCTCGAACAATCTCGACAAGGCCGCCTCAAACGGAGGTATTAAATCCTTGTGTCTCTTATGCAAATACAAAAAGCCGTGCCAGCCCCAGCCGGACTGAATTTGCGGGCTTGATGAACTACTCAGCCTGCAGGAGCCAATACAGGTTGAAGCCCATATAGATCCATCAACAGCGGCCGAAGCTAAACTCAAGCTGAACTCGCCATAACCATCTCCATTCCGTCACTCGACTCCTCCAGCAGGTAGGCATCGAGGCCCGCCTGACGCATCAGGTAGGTGGCCAGCTCACCACGACGACCGCACTCTGGGGTGATCATATAGCGCTGCGCCGGGTCCAGCCGCAGTATGCGCTTGCGCAGAGATGCGAGTGGGTAGTTGACACAAGCCTCGCGGTGGCCGTGTTTGTACTCCGGTGGCAAGCGCACATCTACCCACTGTACTGGCGTTTTCTCAGAAGTCTGTTGCAGCGCCGACTCGGTCAGGGTTTTTACCAGTGCGGGGCGCAGCACCTCGTCAAAGGCCTGCTCATCCAGCCAGCCCAGTAGTCCATCCTCGAGCATGCAAACAGTGGCGTTACAGGGGGTGTGCGCCACTAGGGACTCATCGCCAAAATAATCGCCTACACCCAAATCAATAGGCGATCTCAGCGCCCCGCCGCGACCGCAACTGATCTGCGCCAGACCCTTTTTGAGCAAATAAAACCCATCACCCCGGCTGTTCTCCTTGATGATCAGCTCCCCAGCCTCGACCTCTCGGTCTTGCAGACGGCTAAACAGCTCGTGCAACGCTTTGGGCTCTAGGTGAGCCGCTAAGGGGGTTTGCAGGAAAATCTCAGTCCAGTCATCCACCAAGTCATCGTCAATCAATATCTCCGCACCCGTCTCCAGATGCACCACATCCAGCGACTGGGTCTGGGATGACGTGAGCAGTTCATCGATATAGCGACGACTTACAGCCAACAGTTCACAGGGCGATAATGCGCGAATACTGCCGCCATGCTCAGTGATTAAGTCTTCGAGTGGGTTGAGGCACCAACTCTCCTGCTCCGAGTACGTCATGGTCATGCGATCGGCGAAGGAAATGCGCCGCTCGATGGAGCCTCTGAGCAGGTAGTGATAAAGCTTACTGACGCTGGGTTGGCTTTTGATCAGGGTATCTTTGGCTGCATGTTCGATGCGCAGCACCTTCTCCTGCAGTTGCGGCAGGTATTGGGCAGAAATCAGCGACAGAGGGTAGAGACGTCCGAGCAGCGCAGCGAGTTCAGCCTGGTCACTCATCGCCGCACGCCTCGTAGTGATAATGACAGTAAGAATAACGACAGTAGTTATAACCACCGCAGCCATCACCACAGTGCTCGACGTGCGCAGTATCTATAAAGTAATAACCGTCAAAGACAGAGGCCGTCAAAGAGCGGCCAAGGGGGAAGAAAAACATAATGACACCTCGCCGGTGTGAACGTTTTTAGCAATCTAACAACTAAAACGCCCCTCCGCTATCAACATGGGTGCCGCAGCCTAATGTCTTCCATGACCGCAGTCGCTGCGGTAGGACACACTCAGTATAGCCAGAGCCGGTACCCATTGATGGTGCCAGTTGATATAAACCAGCGCCTCAGCACGGCGAATTACTTATAACGGCGCCACTCGTGTTCGCGTGAACAGCGCGTCCGTTTGACGAGTCCAGCTTCCATGCAAGCGCAGCCTGTCTGCAGTGGGTTCGCCCCTCAGAAGAAGGCATGCCGCTAATCCAACGTTTAACCTATCAATAAGAGAGGTATTAAATCGTAACGATCAGCCCGCTCAACTATATTAAAGTAATCGACAAGGAAGCCGAAAATACCGAGATAACCCCGACCTATACCTTGCGAGCATTGAACAATGATAACTGGCTCATTAAACATAAAACACAAGCATTTCCTTATTATCGGCTTGGTCATTGTCAGTCTTGTGGGCTTGGGAGCACTATCGATTAAATCCCTGCAAGACACCAAACACCTGCAAGAAGACCTCACCCAATTAAAAGACATCCATATTTACATGTTGGAGTTACGGCGCGCCGAGAAAGATTTTCTGGCGCGAAAGGACCCCAAATATCTCATTAAATTTGATGCCACTATGGAGAAAGCAACGGCCAAGTCATCAACATTAAATGACGCACTCAATGACGACCAAATCGAACACTCGGAGCTGAACGACCTGAATGCTGACCTAGTTAAATATTCAGACATATTTCATTCCGCGGCGCGACTACAGGAAACAATTGGTTACACCTCGAAGTCTGGACTTTATGGCCAGCTGCGTAAGTCCGTACATGCTGTTGAAGTCATGGTAAATGACAACTCCGACCTTACCGCCTCCATGCTGATGCTTCGCCGCCATGAAAAAGACTTTATGTTGCGCAGCGATTTAAAGTACCTAAAAAAACTAAAGGGTGAGGTGAAGAACTTTAAGTATTTGGTAGAAAACTCGGAAAACCAATCAAAATCAGTAGCCATCAACAAGCTAATCGACACCTATCAAGATAGGTTTCAGGACTTAGTGGATGCAGAATCCACCAAAGGCCTTGACCCTAAAAGCGGGCTAATGGGAAGCATGCGCAACACGGTTCACCAGACAGAAGAATCCTTTAGTCGACTCAACAACACACTCAATGAGGCTTTAGAAATTCGTACGAGAACAGTAATAAACAACCTATTCATGCTCGTCGCAGCCTTAGTTGTTGTCACTTCTAGCATTGTATTTATAGTCTCCAAGTCTATTTTTCAACCCCTCACAAGATTTTCAAATTCCATCTCAGATATCGCAAAAAATAGAGATTTACGAGAAAGATTACAACATGACAGAGAAGATGAAATACAACTGATATCTCAAGCATTCAATATGCTATTCGATGAACTCCAACAAACCTTATCCGAGGTGAACGACTCAACAAAACAAGTAAACTCCACGGCTGCTGGGTTATCAAATAGCTCCACCCAAGTAAAAAAATCCAGCGATGAACAAATGCACGAAGTACATCAAGTTGTTGCAGCAATGGATGAAATGGTTGCAACCACTCAGGAAATTGCCACCCATGCGTCTGGCGCAGCATCAACCGTGACTCACGTTCATGAGCAGGTAGAGGAAGGGGTTGGAATTAGTGAAAGCGCCAAAGATGAAATTTCTCAACTAACACTTGAGATTCAAGAAGCCGTTACCGCCATCCAAGAATTACAGGAAAACAGCAATAATATTGGCGTAGTGTTGGACGCCATTCAGAGCGTTGCCGAACAGACAAACTTACTGGCACTCAATGCCGCCATAGAAGCCGCCCGTGCCGGCGAGCAAGGTCGAGGGTTTGCGGTGGTCGCCGATGAAGTAAGGAGCCTGGCTCAACGAACTCAAGAGTCCACGGTTACCATCCGTGAAACGATTGGCCAGTTTCAAGAGGGGACTCGAAATGTAGTCGATACCGTAATGCGTTCAAACGAAAGAGCCGTACTTGGTATTGAGAAGGTTTCCAGTGCATCACTTATCATGAGTAAAATTTCCAGTCAGATGAACCAGATCAATGATATGAACATACAGGTTGCAACGGCAGCGGAAGAGCAGAGCTCTACCTCAGAAGAAATCAGCCGCAACATCAACCGCATATCAATTTTATCGGAAAATGTTATGGCGCAGGTTGACAGCGTGGCGAGTGAAAGTTCAAATCTCTCTAACTTGAGCGACTCGCTGCAACACTCTGTTGACAAATTTCAAGTATAAAAGTATTGGATTGATTGAGGGGACTTATGCTTTTAGCTCGATATTAACCCCACTCACCTTCTGTTTAAGAAAGAGCTCCAGTAGTGCCTTTTCTCTAAAAGAGCGATTCGCAGAGCCAAGACACCAACCCTAAAAATCTGTGGATTAGGCGCCTTGCCCCATGCGGTGTCAATCCGTGAGAAAATCGGCCAGAATTAAAGATGGAGCCAACAATAATACCAACCGACTAGTACGTGAACATGCCCCCAAGGGCTGCGACCTTTTTTCTCCCCCATATTCAATACCGAATTAAAGACGATGCCCAGAAAAACCTTAGGTCAAATAACACCAGCTGCTAAATTTAAGGAGCCTGCTGCAGCGACCGGTTAAATTCACAGCCATTAGAATACACCCAATGACGCCTCAACTCAGGTAGGTCTGGCGTCCTTTAAAACGGGGGAAGCCCAGGGCCGTCATTGAGCTGTAGCTTTTTATGGGGGTCGATTAAGACGTATTTGGTTTTCGCTGATACGCGGAAAAAAATATTGTCTAAAACAGTTCTATATCTGCTTCATCTTCCGGCAGGACCTCTACCTGTGAAATCGGCAGTTCCACAGCGGCGGCGGCCTTAAGTGAGGCCAATGCTCGCTCCATTTCAACATCCGTCTCAAGCCCCTGCCCCTGAATTTCAAGAACAGAATTCAGTGACGCATCGGCCAAAGACTCAAGCATCGATTCCTGCCTTTCAGTCAATATGAGACTCGGGTAAATATCCCGAAGGTTCTGAATAAGATCCTCTACAGAAGTGATCATGTCCACCATTTGTCGGTAACGCGTCACCTGTACATCCATAAGACTGGATCTCGCGAGGTCAACGCTGGCCACCATGTTCGACTGTAAACTGATACTGGCATCCTGCAGCTCGGCATTCGAGAACCTTGAGGCCATGCAATCGACCAACAGGGCAAAGTTGTCTTTTATCTGCCCGTATATATCTGGCTTATACGTGGGCATATTCGTAACCAACAGGGTAAGAGCGTCCCGTGTGAAGGCCGTACAGGCATCAATGTTATAGACGGAGCCACCTGCCAAAGCCTGCTCTATTATAAACAGCTGCTCGGTAGAGGCTGGAGACCCTGAGGTGGTTTGAATTAGTACGCCCGCCGTTCCTCTATGCTGCAGAACCGCATCAAGGTTACTGGATCGACAATGATCAAGAATAAGCTGTGCGAGTGAGTCCAGAGCAGACATAGCGCAAGAGCGACGCACCGTGTGCAGAATTTGGCCAGATGCGGAGTTGTTCTCTATCAGCGAGGCAATACTTAGGTGGCTGTGGGTAAGCTGCCTCTTAAGGCTAGCGCTCTCAGCAAATGATTCAATGAGGGCGTTAGCGTGAGGCAAGGTATACGATCTTGGCAGAAAGTGCTTTGCGCCCGCATCCAGCGCCGTCTCAAGTGATTGCTGTGCATTGTCTGAGTTTCCCACAATCACAACGACAAGATCAGCCCACTGGGGGTTTTGCTTTATTTCTCGGCAAACATCAAAACCAGAGGCGTCTGGCAGCTCTGCCTCCAGTAACATAAAGGATGGATTAAGCAGCTCCAAGTGAAGAAACAACGCATGCGCAGTCTCCAGTCTCGATACGGTGCCATCATGGGAGAGCGTGCATTTAACATTCAGGAAGTCGTCTTCACTTCGCAGAAGTAACGTGGTTTTCATTGATTAGGCGAATCCCTTCGAGTCCAAACACATGACATTTTCACAAACCAAGTAGATCTCTCTAGCGTCCGCGGAGTATACCTTAAACTTAAACAAAAGAGCTTACAGATGGCAGATTTGAACAGTACCGTTTCCGCAGAGCCTATACGAGCATAGCTAGGTTTATGGCTAACACCACCACCAAACACTTGTACTGGTCCAACAAAGCCAAAACTCATGAATCACTTATTTAGGGGAAAAAACAGAAGACTTAGCGGGGCTCAACAAGAGTGTAGATCAACCGAGTTATGCATCAAACATCTAACCCACCGCACTTTTAACTTACTGTGAACGCCATGTGGAGTTACTAACAATCGACATTTTATAAATCTCAATAAAGACGACACAACGCTTACTCAAGCGGCTTAACTATTGGGCATAAAAAATGCCAGCGCAATGCTGGCATTTTAACAAACAGGCGATAACGCCTCTGTTTAGAACTTCTTATTCATCGTCACACCATAAGTACGCGGTGCACCCGGTGAAGCCAAGACCCGGCCATCCTGCAGAGGCGCATCAAAGGTACTGCCCTTGTAAGACTTCCCCAAAACATTACGCCCCCAGAAGGTCACCATCACATCACTTTCAACAAAATCCAAAGCGGCCCACAGGTTCAATAAACCGTAGTCTTTTTGTTCCTTCAGAGGGTCCTGATCCGTACCCTGTACGAGGCCGGATAAGAAGGTGTACTAACCGTACACATAACCTTCAATGCCATCGGCGACGATGAACAGCTGCTTGACGCCTAGGTTAACGGCATGATCTGGGCTATTGGGTAGCTTGCCGCCAAAGCGATCACAGGACACGCCATCGGCGTTTCTTGTCTCTGCAACACCGGTGTGTGTTGGGGTTGCCACCTGACAGCCGGCACTTTTATACTCAGCATAAATCGCTTTCGTCAGCGCATAGGTCAAAGATACTTCCGTATTCTGCGCTGGCACCCAGAACACCTCCAACTCAGCACCGTAACTTTCTAGTTCACCGGCATTCTGCAAAAGGAAACCCGAGCCAACAAAAGCATTGTCTTGGAAGTTTTCGACGGTGGTGTATTGCAGCGCAGCGTTAATCCGCAAGGCCCGCTCAGGGAATTCAGTCTTCAAACCAAGTTCAAATGCTGCCGATGTTTCGGCACCAAACACAGGACTAAACCCTGGAGCGATGCGATCGGTATTGGTACCACCGGACTTATAACCCGTACCGTAAGAAGCGTAAAGCATCGCATCTTCTGTCGCTAACCAGCTAAGTTTAACAGTGCCCGTAATCTGCGAGTCATTGAGCGAGGCATTAATATCATCGCGCGGCGTAAAACCTGAGAACAAATAGCCACCCCAACCAGGCGTTGAATAGTTATCAAAGTGCGTAGGGTCATTACCCAGCAATGTGAGCAATGGCGTAAAGTCACCATCACCGGCAGCACCTAAGGCACCAATGGCGGAATCAAGGTCGGCAGCGGCATAGGCTGGGGCTGGCGTCCAATTTTCGTCAAAGACGCTCAGCATGCCCTTCTCTTCCTCGGTGTAACGAAGGCCTGCGGTAAGAATGACGCGATCTGTCAGGTCGTAATCAAACTGACCAAAAACGGCCCAACTTTTATGCTCCTGCTTAGCCGTACGAGACGCAACCATACCGGGCAGAAAAGCTTGGCTGCTGGCGGCGTCGGAAATAAGACCAAAACCAGCCAGCGTTTCTGTGCCACCTATAAATTCACCCAACTCGCCACTTGTGACAAATGCATTCAGATCATCGTAACCATTTAGAGATGCATCTAAATCCAAATCCTGCTGAAAGTAATAAGCCCCGACCACAAAACTCAGCTCCTCACCGGTGTAATCTAAGCGTATTTCTTCTGAAAAAGTCGTGGATTCTGCATCGCTCTGATTAGACAGAAGGTCGAGATTGGTAAAGTCCACATCGCTCGCAGAGCTGGAGTTAAACTTTCGGTAGCCGGTGATAAAATTCAACGTATAGCTTTCATCCAAATCCCAGCTGACGTCCATAGACAGGCCACGATCTCGAGACTTAGAAACGGGCAAAGAGCTCAAGCTGCTTTGATAGTTACCGGTATTGTCACCTTCGTAAACAGTGCCGCCCAACGCGGCAATCGCTGCGTCAGATCCAGCGGCGCCATTGGCAACGGTCAGGTTGTCCTGCACCACAGAGATACCACAACAGGTTTCATCAATCTCTGAGTAGTCACCGATTAAGCGCACAGGAAGATCGTCGGAAGGCGTAAATAATGCCTGCAAACGCCCACCCTGACGGTCGCGGTTATTTAGCTCCGCATCAGAAAAATCATCTACAGAAAAAGTGCCATCACGAGAACTGCGAAACACCGTACCGCGCACGGCAAGTACATCATCAATCATCGACAGGTTACCCGCAGCCGAGGCATTCATTTGGCCAAAGTTACCCCCCGTCACTGACACGTAAGCATCAGCTTCATGACTAGGGGCTACCGAGTGAAACGATATCGCCCCCGATGGCGTGTTTTTACCAAACAGAGTGCCCTGTGGGCCCCGCAGAATTTCAACGGCCTGGATATTAATCATTTCACTGATCATCGAGCTCTGACGCGCACGGTAGATGCCATCAACATACATCCCGACAGAGGACTCTAAACCAAAGTTCTGACCGGAGGTACCGATGCCACGGATGCTAAAGTTAGAGGAGCTGTTGCTCTGCTCTTGCACCGACTGCAGACCTGGTGCGCTGTTTTGCAAGTCGAAGATATCTTTGATAACGGCCTCTTCCAGCTGAGCACCACTGAACGCTGAAACCCCAGTAATCTCAGCCCATTGAGAGAATCTTATTTGAACACGCCCAACAATACTTTCAGTGTACCCACCCCCGATAACACTCGACGCCGAGGGCGTCACCTCCGCAAGTACTTAGAAGTATATAAAATGACACCGTAGAATTATTTTCGTATTAACCTAGACTCACCCCGTAGAAAAACCCCTGTGCGCGCCCGAGAAAACCACCGCACATAAAGCGGCATCAAGCATCGCGAATTGGCGATGTCCTATTTGATCAAGTAACAGCCTCACCTCGCCACTTAAGTAAAGAATATTAAATCCCTGCCCCCACCCTTGCCCCTCACACCTTCTGTCCGTACATTGGTTTTTTCTGTATGGACCGCCCATGAAACGCAAAATACTCATCAGCCTGACCGTCGTGTCACTTCTCCTTGCCAGCGCTTTCGCTTGGTTTACCCGCGATCTATACACCCCCATAGCCAGCGACCAACAAATAGAAGTGCCTAGCTTTATTGGTGCTGCGCAACAAGCGCAACCTCTGCCCCAGAGAGAACTTGAGCCACACCCGTTCCTGCATTCGCAGGGGCAGAACAGCATGCACAATGACAGCTACCAGAGTGACAGCTACCGCTGGAGTGGCCCCCTCGGCCACAACCCAGAAGTCAGTTCGCTGGCTTTTCACCCCCTGGTTGGCAACTGTGTGGCGGCGATTGAAGATTTACAAAATCGTTTGATTTCAACCTGTGTCACACCGTTTGGCGTAACGCTGGTGGCCCGTGACAAACACAGCCTCGCCATACTGGCGCGCAAGAAGATCACTAATTGGCTGCCTATTGGCTCAAAATTTGGGGGCGGTGTTTATTTTCACCTCGACCACAAAGGCCGCGTACTGCTCGCCAGCAATACGCCCGCGATTGAGCTTTGGTCTTTGGTTAAAACCGGGGATAAACTGAGCTGGAAGCGAGAACAAAAAATAGAGTTATCCACAGCGCTTAATAGCGTGGGCACGGGCGAGCACCGCGTCATTGACGTCATGCCCGACTGGCAGGGTAACTACTGGTTCATCACCCGTGGCGGGCTCATCGGCAGCAGCGACCGGAACGGTCTGGACATTCAGGTCAGTGAGTTAAAGAACGAGGGCATAGACAACGCCTTGGCCGTTGGCCCACTGGGTGTCTTTGTCGTCTCCAACCACGCCATGTATCGCTGGCAGCGCAACCCACAAGGAAAACAACAGGTGGTGTGGCGGGCGCCCTATGATCGCGGCAGCGCACCGAAACCCGGTACCATGGGTCACGGCTCCGGCACCACACCAACGCTGATCGGCAATGACTATGTGAGCATTACCGATAACGCCGACGGCCAGGTTAATGTGCTGGTTTACCCACAGCAGGGCACGGACCAGCAGCAAACATTTTGTGTGGTACCTGTATTTCCTGCGGATAAAGGCACCAGTGAAAACTCATTGAGCAGTTTTGGCAACAGCCTCATTATTGAAAATAATTTCGGCTACCAAGGGCCTTTCAACAACATCACCGCTGAACCCGGCCTAGCCCGTATTGACATACTGCCCGAGCAAAATCGCTGTGAAATTGCCTGGGAGAATAAGCTGATCAGCTCACCATCGGCCGTGCCTAAAGTTTCTTTGAAGGCAGGTCTTATTTATATTTACACGCGCGATGCGGTTAACCCCGAAGACCTACAGGCTTGGTATTTCACCGCCATCAATGCCCACACTGGCGAGCTGGCGTTCAAACAGTTAACCGGTATCGGCCCCGGCTTTAACAACCATTACGGCAGCATCTCCATCACCCCTGACGGCACCGCCTATGTCGGCGTATTGCAGGGTGTCATCAAAATAAAAGACACCGCTGCAGCGCCAAAAACATCACCTTAAACGCACAAAAACAAACACCAAAAAGCAGACACAAAAAAAGGGCCTTAGCCCTTTTTTTGTGTCTGCCGATTTAAATCAGCTTGTCATAGCGCTTGGTAAACAATCGCCCAGCCGCCTCAGCAACCCACTGTGCCTGCTGCTGCCAAATCGACTCGATACCGCTGTAGGTACCAATACGCAGCACGCGCTCAGGCTCCGCCGCAAGCGTCGAACTGACCAGAGAGCAGAGCACAGCGAAAGAGACCCAGCAGAGTTTATGACGTGTCATCAAGATGACTCTGCGATCAAGGTCGACAATACCGCCTCAAACTCGGGGATTAAGTCCTTGTGCTTCTCATGCAAATACAAATAACCGTCAATGGATAACAGCGGTCGCGTCAGGCAGGTTTTAAGGGTCACCCCCAAGCGCTCTCCAGCCTTCAGTGAGCGTGGGTCTTTAATAAACGCCAAATAATCAGCGCGTCCGACCTTAAGCATCTTTATTCCAGCATCGAAACTCGCCACCTGTTCGAAGCCTACTTCTGAAATTTTATAAAAAAATCGAAATATTTGTGCCCCAGCACCCCCACAGGCTTGAGAGTTTTAACTTCGCCCGCATTCTTTGGGCAAACTCTGTCGGCGCGCTGGTAGAGCCAATAATCCAATGTCTCCAGCGGCAC
>Ga0209081_1000263_pt1 | contig 31744 bp, 22 predicted proteins | sample GOMGulsemesocosm_4_FD_184636 | JGI IMG/M metagenome (GOLD analysis project Ga0209081, IMG submission 184636) | Methane-oxidizing microbial communities from mesocosms in the Gulf of Mexico - GOM15B Gulf of Mexico (SPAdes) (version 2) | ecosystem: Environmental > Aquatic > Marine > Cold seeps... | reverse complement strand
CTGAGTATTAATTCATCAATAGCTAAATTTCGATACTCAAGTAAGCTGTTTAAATTAGTAAAGTTTTCTAATGCTAATAGCTCGCTTCCTTCAGGACCAAAAAATTCAGGTAACTTATGTGTTAATTGGTTTTTATCGGCTTGAAATGCCTTACCAAACTGATTTAACAAAAAGTCACCATTCCATAAAGCCACAGGCATTTGATCGACAACATAAATTTTCACTTCATTAGGCCATTGTTTTCTAACCGCTACTGAATAAACCCACGGCAATGCAGACACTTGTCTTTGAATATCGTTAACATCAACTTGAAAGAAATTTCTAAGATCAATGTCGCTCATGGCATCTAACACAGATTCACGCTGGGTATAAGGCATCTCTCCACTTATTACAATAGAGTTTACTGGTGAATTTTCTTGATCAATAAGGATCTTTGTTAGCCACCAACCAATACTTATCAAACTAATAAGAACACATACAAAAAACGCCAAGCCAAGGCCAAACGACCATGCTTTTTTGTTTATTGAGGTATGTTGCTTGTTAGTCATATAATCATTCGCGGTTAAAACCGTCCCTACAAATCAGTACTAAGTAAAACAATACGTTCTACTAATTCACTAAAGGTTAAACCATGCACTTTTGCCGCTTTAGGCACTAATGACGTTTGGGTCATACCTGGCACTGTATTTACTTCTAATAATTGCCAGTTACCCTTGTTGTCTAGCATTAAATCGACACGACCCCAACCGCTCGCGCCTGTTGCTTTAAATGCTTGTAACGACAGTGCTTTTATTTTCTCTTCTTCTTGCTCAGACAAGCCACACGGGCAATGATATTGAGTGCTATTTGATTGATATTTAGCTTTATAATCATAAAACTCCCTAGGCGTTTCCATATGAATAACAGGTAGCGCTTCATCACCTAGAATAGCCACAGTATATTCGGGGCCATCAATCCATGCTTCGAGTAAAACATCGCCATCAAAATTAAAAGCCTCAACTAAAGCGTTATGTAACTTTTCTGGCGAGTCTGCCATTGCCATGCCAATACTTGAGCCTTCATGCGCTGGCTTAACCATCACTTTACCGCCCAAAGCATTTAACTGTTTTTCTACATCTAATTCGCTAAAGTCGCTTTTAGTAACTACCGAAAAAGGTGCTGTTGGAATGTTACATGCTCTAAATATTTGTTTACTACGCACTTTATCCATTGATAATGCAGAGCCTAGAACGTTAGAACCCGTATATGCAACGCCTAAAAATTCTAGTGCTCCTTGCAAAGAACCATCTTCTCCTCCTCTGCCATGCAAAGCGATAAAAGCACGTTTAATATTTTTGGTAACTAACGTTGTTAATGCTGTTTCTTTGGTGTCTATTAATACGACATTGAAGCCAGCTTGCTCTAACCCTTGCGCTATTGCTTTTCCAGAATTGAGTGAAACTTCACGCTCGGCTGAATTACCGCCATAAAGTACTGCAATAGGCTCTTTTTTTAAGGTCGCTATATTCATTTATTTAACTCCCCTACAAGCAAAGGGTTATTTGATAAACTTCTTGATACAGCGCCAATATTACCTGCGCCTTGAGTGATCACCATGTCGTTATCCTGTAATTGCGCTGCTAATAACTCAGGCAAGACATCTACATCACTGACATATACTGGCTCTATTTGTCCACGTTGTCGGATAGAGCGCGCTAAACTTTTGCTGTCTGCTGAAACGATAGGTGCTTCACCTGCAGAGTAAACATCGAGTAAAAACAAACAGTCTACTTCTGATAAAACCTCAACAAAGTCTTCATATAAATCACGCGTACGAGAATAACGATGTGGTTGAAACACCATGACTAAGCGTTTTTCTGGCCAACCTGTTCGCATTGCCATTATGGTTGCTTTAACTTCGCTTGGATGATGCCCATAATCATCAACTAGCACCATATCCCCAGCATCTGTTGTTAAATTAGCTAATTGCTCAAAACGACGACCAATACCAGCAAACTCAGCTAAAGCCTGACAAATGGCATCATCTTCAATACCTTCATCTTTAGCAACGGCAACACCCGCTAAAGCATTAAGCACATTATGTTGTCCTGGTAAATTAACACTCATATCAAGAGGAGGCTGACCATCTATTTCTACCGTAAAATAACTTACGCCACCATCTTGTTGATAATTCACTGCGCGAATATCAGCATCTGCTGAAAAGCCATAAGTGATCACTTGACGACTTATACGTGGTAATAATTCACGCACAACGGGATTATCAAGGCAAACAACGGCTAAGCCATAAAAGGGTAGATTATGTAAAAATTCAATATAGGTATCTTTGAGTTTTTCAAAATCACCTTGATACGTTTCCATATGATCTTTATCAATATTGGTGATTACCGAAACCATAGGCTGCAAATGTAAAAACGAGGCATCACTTTCATCAGCTTCTGCTACTAAATAACGGCTATTACCTAAGCGAGCATTAGTACCTGCACTATTTAATAAACCACCAATAACAAATGTCGGATCTAATTGTCCTTGTGCGAAAATACTGGCGATCAAGCTTGTTGTGGTGGTTTTACCATGAGTACCTGCTATAGCAATACCATGGCGAAAACGCATTAATTCAGCTAGCATTTCAGCTCGTCTAACCACAGGAATACGCTGTTTTTTAGCGGCAACAAGTTCAGGATTATCTTGGTTTATGGCTGTGGAAACGACAATAACACTTGCCCCAGTAATATTTTCACTAGCATGACCGATAGTAATGTTGGCACCTAAGCCTATTAAGCGTTTTACTACTTGGTTTTCACCAATATCTGAGCCTGATATTTGATAACCTTCATTAAGGAGTACTTCAGCAATACCACCCATACCTGCACCGCCAATTCCGACAAAGTGGATGCACTTAACACGGCGCATTTCAGGTATACTCGCTTTAGTTGTATTCATTGCTTTTAGGTTCATATCATTACTCATATTCTATTTACGCCGCCACTTGTTGACAAAGTTGTGCAACTTTACTGGTTGCATCAGCATCAGCTGCTGCAAAGCTCGCTTGAGCCATATTCTTTAAAGTTTGTGGTTCACTAAATAATTCATTTAATAATTTAGCGAGAACATCACTAGTTAACTCTTTCTGTTTAATTAAAATGGCACCTCCACGGGTTACCAAGTATTGGGCATTTTTTGTTTGATGATCGTCAACCGCATGGGGTAAAGGAATGAAAATAGCAGGCGTTGCCGCCATTGCTAGTTCAGATACAGTTAACGCCCCTGCTCGACAAATAACAATATCTGCCCACTGATAAGCACTGGCAATATCATCAATAAACTCTGTTATCCTAACCTGTTCATCAGTTAAATCTTGCTGATTGTATGCTTCAATAACAGCTTGTTGTTTGCCTTTTCCTGTTTGATGCCAAATATTTAAAGGTAAATTTTCATTATCACTATTCGTTAATTTAATTAATTTGGCAAAGCTTTCTGGAACCTTTTGATTTAAGACTTGCGCACCTAAACTACCACCTACCACTAAAATATTATGGCTACTTTTTATTGCTGCTTTACCATGATTTTTTTGAGTTGCGTGTTGACCAATATTTGCTCTAAGTGGATTACCAACAACTCGTGCAGCAACACTTTTTTCAAAAGCATGAGGAAAAGCACAGCAAATGTTAGTCGCTATGCGCGCCAGTAATCGATTAGTTAATCCAGCGGCGGCATTTTGTTCATGAATGATTAAAGGCTTTTTCATTAACCATGCAGCCAAGCCACCCGGCGCACTAGCATAGCCGCCCATACCTAAAACAACGTCAGGTTTTACTTTTCTAATAACGTTAAGTGCTTGTAACAACGAGTTAATGAGTTTAAATGGTAATTTCAACCAAGCCAATAAGCTTTTGTGTCGTAAGCCACTGATATTAATAAATGAAATTTCAAAACCATGGGCTGGCACAATGCTCGATTCCATACGATCTGCAGTACCTAGCCAGTGAATATGCCATCCTTCACTTTTTAATTTTTCAGCAACGGCTAATCCTGGAAAAATATGTCCCCCAGTTCCTCCTGCCATCACTAATAAAGTAGGTGCTTGATTACTCATTATCACCTCCAGTTTTTCGGGTTTTTCTTTTTGAAGGTGTCGCTTGAATACTTTGCATACGCAGTTCATGATCAATGCGAATTAAAACAACCACAGCAAGCGTCATGATAATCATGGAGCTACCGCCATAGCTGATCAGCGGCATCGTTAACCCTTTAGTCGGCACTATTCCTGCGCTAGCACCAACATTAACCGCAGCCTGAAAGCACATCCAAATACCAATAGCATAAGCAAAAAAACCTTCAAAAAATTTCTCTTTCGCTACGGCTCTTTTACCTAACATAAGTGCTTTAAAGACTAATGTCATACTCAAAATTAAAATCAAAGCTATGCCAATAAAACCAAACTCTTCGGCTAAAACAGCCATAACGAAATCTGTATGGGCTTCAGGCAAGTACTCTAATTTTTGAATACTATTGCCCAAACCTTGACCAAAAACTTCACCACGACCATAAGCCATTAATGACTGTGTTAGTTGGTAGCCACTACCAAACGGGTCTTCCCAAGGGTCTAAAAAGCTCGTAATTCGACGCCAGCGATAAGGTTCAAAAATAGCTAACAATGACAATAACAACACCCCAACTGAAGACAAGCTGATGAATTGCCATAGCTTTGCACCCGCTAAAAACAACAAACCAAAGGTCGTTACGAACATGACGATAATGGTGCCTAAGTCAGGTTGTCTTAATAACAAAGCGGCAAGTACACCAAAAACAACTAATGGTTTAGCAAATCCTCGCCAATCTTCCATTACCTGATCTCGACGACGAACTAAATATGCAGACAAATAACAAAAGAAAAACAATTTAGCAGGCTCTGCTGCTTGTACTGTAATAGGACCAACTGAAATCCAGCGCATAGAGCCATTAACAGAGCGGCCAATGAGTAACACGGTAACAAGCAAAAATATACCAAACATTAATAAGTAACTGCTATTTTTTTGCCACCAAGACATAGGAACTTGCAAAGCAACACCCGCAACACCTAAGCTTAAAACAATATAAATGGCATGACGAATAACAAAATGAAAAGGATTATTAAATAAACGCTCTGCAACTGGCATAGATGAACTAGCGACCATAATTAAACCAATCATATACATTGCAATGGCTAAAATAACAAAGTTACGGTCAAATACAGCACTACTTTTCGGTGTTGAATTATTATCAAAAATTTTCGTAATACGAGCAAAACTAGCTTTAATAAAAGTAGATAAAAAAGGCAGTTTCACTTGCTGCTCAGTATTTGGCGTTATTGTAGGAGAAGCATTCATTAGCTTACCTCCGCCAGTTTCATAACAGCAGACATAAATTGCTCACCACGCTCAGCAAAATTATTGAACATGTCTAAACTAGCGCAAGCAGGTGAAAGCAGTACTATATCGCCATCATTGGCACACGATTGAGCAACTTGGACTGCTTCAATTAAATTAGTGACTTTATTGGTTGTTACTTTATTTGTTGTTTCTAACTTTGCTAAATCAGAAATTTTGTCGCCATCTTTACCAAAGGTAATAACGTTACTTACCGATTTATTTAGTGATTTAACCAAAGGAGAAAAATCAGCACCTTTACCATCACCACCCGCAATAAGAATTAAATGGTTAGTGGGTGATAAGGTTTGTGCTAAACCATTAATGGCAGCGAGTGTTGCGCCAACGTTGGTCGCTTTTGAGTCATTAATCCAAGTTATATTATCTTTACTTGGTACTCGTTGACATCGGTGTGCCAAGCCAGTAAAACTAGCTAAGTGTTCAACCATTGCCGTTAACGACCAACCAACACTATAACCAAATGCTAATGCGGCTAAGTAATTTAAGGCATTATGCATACCTGCCAAGGGTAATTTATCTAAAGCAATTAATGCTTGCTCACCAAAGGCTAAGTAAGCTTTACCTTCACGTTTAATAATGCCAAATTGATTTTCTTTTGGCTTATCGCTGCCAAAAGAGAGTATTGCTTGAGATTTATTAGGCGTTACCGTTGAAAAATCATCACGATTAGTAATTGCTAACTTACCTTGTTGATAAATACCTTGCTTGATACGTTGATAATTCTCCATGTTCAAATGACGATCTAGATGATCATCACTTATATTTAATACACTAGTTGCAATGGCGTTCATACTGGTTAGTGTTTCTAATTGAAAACTAGACAGTTCTAGGATTAATAATTCAGGTAAATCATTGTTTGTGTTTGTAGAAATAGAAGGGTTAATTTTCTCTTCAGTAAAAATATCTAATACTGGCTGACCAATGTTGCCGCCCAACCGAGCATTAACGCCCAAATTTTCCGCCAAGTTTGCCAGTAATGAGACGACGGTAGATTTACCATTCGATCCTGTTACAGCAATCAGTTCAATAGGTTTACCTTGCTGTTCAAAGCCGCGTTGATTGTTGATTTGACAAAACAATTCTACATCGCCCATGACACAACAATCATTATTAATGTGTTGAGTAATGGCACTAATCGAACGATCAATTCCTGGGCTAATTAAAATAACATCAGCCTTGCTAATAAGATCGCTATGCCAACGACCTAAATGCAGAGTAGCATTTGGAAAGTCTTCGCTAAACTGTTCTTTAGCGTAGTTAGCAGCAAAAGGGTTTTCACGAGAATCATTAACAGCAAAACACAAACCTTGAGCATTAAGGTAGCGAGCACAGGACAACCCTGTGATGCCTGCACCTAACACGAGTATTTGTTTATGTTTAAAATCTGCTAACAATGTCATTTTTATCTTTTCTCTCGTTTTTTATAACTTGTATCTTGTAGCTTGTAGCTTGCTACTACCTTAGTTTCAGTGTCGCTAAACCAATCAACACTAAAATAAATGAAATAATCCAAAAACGCACAATCACTCTTGGCTCTGGCCAGCCTTTTAATTCGTAATGATGATGAATAGGCGCCATTCGAAAAATGCGCTGACCTCGCATTTTATAAGAGCCTACTTGTAAAATTACCGACACTGTTTCCATAACGAAAACACCGCCCATAATAAATAGCACCAATTCTTGTCTGACCAAGACGGCAATTACACCCAGCGCTGCACCTAAGGCGAGTGAACCAACATCACCCATAAATACTTGTGCTGGATAGGTGTTAAACCATAAAAACCCAAGACCTGCACCAACAATGGCAGTACAAACAACAACAAGTTCAGAAGTCATGGCAATGTGTGGAATATTTAAATAACTCGCGAAATTGACATTACCCGTAACATAAGCAAACAAAGCAAAAGCACCAGCAACCATAATGGTTGGGACAATCGCTAATCCATCTAAGCCATCAGTTAGGTTGACCGCATTACTTGTACCAACGATGACAAAATAGGCCATAACAATATAAAAAATACCGAGTTGCGGCATAACGTCTTTAACAAAAGGAATGAGTAAAAAAGTTTGATCCGGGTGCGATATTTGGTATAAAAATATAGCGGTAGTTAAACCTGCGACTGTTTGCCAAAAATACTTCCACTTAGCAATTAAGCCATTAGAATCTTTACGAATAACTTTACGGTAATCATCCACAAAACCAATAGCACCAAAACTAACCACAACAAATAACACGACCCAAACATAGACATTACTTAAATTTGCCCACAGTAAAACACTGACCACTATTGCGGCTAAAATAAGTAATCCGCCCATGGTTGGCGTACCTGATTTCGACAAATGACTTTCAGGGCCATCATCCCGTATCGTTTGACCTATTTGCATTTTTTGCAAATAACGGATCAATTTAGGACCAAAATAAAGCGAAATAAATAACGCAGTTAAAGTACTAACGATGGCGCGAAACGTTAAATATGAAAACACGTTAAACACACTGTAGTACTGGGTTAAATATTCAGCTAACCAATGTAACATTAAGTATTGTCCTCAAGCATATGGCCGTCACTTTTTTCAAAGTGATTAGCGTGCCAACTAATTATATTTTCAACGACATGTTCCATATGAGCGCTACGAGAGCCTTTTACTAAAATTTGTATTTCTTCCACAGCGTCTATTTCATTTTCCAGTAAGTTAAATAAATAATCATTAAGTGCATTTTTATCACTAAAATGTTCACTTATCGCATGATTTTTTTGAGCAAATGCATCGCTAGTGTTTTGACTTAATACGCCTAGAGTGAGTAACACGTTAATACCTTGTTCTTTAGCATATTCGCCCACTTCTTGATGATAACTACGAGCGTCACAACCTAGCTCAGCCATATCTCCTAACACTAAAATTCGTTTGCCTGCATAATTTGCCAGCAAGGTAATTGCGGCTTTAATCGACTCAACATTGGCATTATAGGTATCATCAATTAATTTGATTTTTTTGCTAACCCTCGTTTCATTTAAATGATGAATATTCAAACGACCTTTTACTGGCGCCATTTGAGCAAGGCCTAACTTAATGTCATTTAACATTGCTCCACATTCAATGGCCGCTGCCGCTGCTGCAACCGCGTTACAAACATTATGCTTTCCTGGCACTGTTAATTTAATCTCACAAAAACCTAAAGGGCTTTGCAAATCAAATGTCGCACAACCATTTTCATCTAGAACAACATTGCTACTGAAACAATCTGCATTGATAGGGTTAAGGCAAGAAAAAGTACGAACCTTTTTATCCGTTAAACGCCACTGCCATTTACTGGTGTATTTTGTATCTTTGTTATACAAGGCCACGCCATCAGCAGGTAAACCAGCAAAAATTTCACCCTTAGCACGAGCAACTCCACACAAATCGCCAAAACCTTCTAAGTGTGCTGCGGCAATGTTATTTATCATGGCGACATCAGGTTTGACTAGCTCTGTGGTATAAGCAATTTCGCCAATGTGATTGGCGCCCATTTCAATTACCGCAAAGTCATGCTCATGTTCTAAACGCAATAACGTTAACGGCACGCCAATATCATTATTAAAATTGCCATTAGTAGCTAACACTTTACCCAAACGAGATAAAATAGCAGCGAGCATTTCTTTAACAGTGGTTTTACCGCTACTACCTGTAATACCCACCGTTTTAGGAGCTACTTGTTGTTTGACATAAGCAGCAATTTTGCCAAGCGCAATACGAGTATCATCAACAAGTATTTGTGCAACTTTTTTGTTATCAACATCCGTTATTTGATGATCAACAATGAGCACCTGACAACCTTTATCAATCACTTGTTTGGCAAAACGATGACCATCAAAGTTAGGGCCTTTTAATGCTAAAAAAGCGTCTTTTGCTGTTTCTTGAGACTTTTCTTGTGGCTTATCTTGTGACTTATCTTGTAATTTAAGTGCGCGCGAATCGGTCACTAAATTATCTATACTGATAGACATCAATGATTCATCGCAAACCAATTGACCATTAGCAGCCATAGCAAGTGTCGCTAGATCTAAGCTGATCATAATTGTTTACTCGCTGGTGAGTACATTTCAATATCATCAAAGAAAGCTTTTACAACTTGACGCTCGTTATAAGCAACTTTTTCTTCACCTAGAATGACATAATCTTCATGACCTTTACCGGCAAGTAGTACTACATCACCTGCTTGTGCTTTCGTTAACGTTTCTAACACCGCTTGTTTTCTATTAACAATAACCGTTGGTTTACTTGTTTTATTGCTAGTAAGGTTAGTAAGTCCTGCAAGTATATCTTCAATAATACTCATGGGCGCTTCAGCTCTAGGGTTATCATTGGTAATCACTAAATAGTCTGCATATTTTTGTGCTGCCTGCGCCATAAGTGGGCGCTTGCCTTTATCTCTGTCGCCACCACAACCAAAAACAGCAAATAGTTTGCCATGACAATGCTGACGGCAAGCTATTAACGCTTTTTCTAATGCATCAGGTGTATGTGCGTAATCAACCACCGCTGTTGGTGCGTTGAGTGCTGAAAAAGCTTCCATTCTTCCTGAACTAGCTTTTAATTCAGGCACTACTTTCGCTATTTTAATTAAGGGAGTTCCTTCAATAAGAAGTACGGCAATAACGGCAAGTAGATTATCAACATTAAAATCACCTAATAATGGGCTGTGAATGTCAATACTTCCTAAATGAGTGTTTAAAGTAAAATTAACGCCTTTACTGTGATGTTTGATTTTTTCACAACTAACAAACTGCGCGTGCTTACGAACCAAGTCACTTCGTCCATAAAGCCATAAGTTTTGTGGTGATGAATGCTGAGTATTCGGCCAGCCATCTAGCCAAAATCGTGCTTGAACATCGTCACCATTTAATACCGCTATTTGATTTTCTTCGTTGGTAAATAGTGTTCTTTTAGCTGCAGCATAATCGGCCATAGTGCCGTGATAATCGAGATGATCACGGCTTAAATTAGTAAACACGGCAATATCAAACGCATTTCCTGTTACTCTGCCTTGCTCAAGAGCATGAGATGAAACTTCCATAGCAAGATGAGATAACCTCTGACCATTAATATTCGTTTGACTAAAAGTGGAGAACATTTGCATCAAATCAGTAGCGCTTGGTGTTGTGTTTTCTATCGCTTGTAAATCATCAAACATACCTGCGCCATTAGTGCCAATAATGGCACAAGGTTTTTGGCATATAGACAATGCTTGGGCAAGTAACTGGCTAGTGCTAGTTTTACCATTAGTACCCGTAATACCAATCATGGTTAATTTTTTTTCAGGTGACTGATAATAAGTACTCGCAAGAGCAAACAACTTATTGTTCAGTTGATAAAAACTAATGACGGCAACTTTTTTATCCGCAACCAATATATAACGGATAAAACCATGCTCACTTTTATTTTCACATTCTGATAAAACTAATTTTGCGCCACTAACAATGGCTGACTCAATATACTTTCGTCCATCTTGAACATGACCAATAACAGCGCAGAAAATATCGCCTTCAACAATGGTGCGACTGTCGTTAGTTAAATGTCCTTGATAACTATCTAAGTTGATTTTTTCAAGACGACTGATACCAAAGGTAGCTAACACTTGTTTAATATAAGCGATTGGAGGCATTTTTATTGATGACTTAAACATCATTAACCTCCTGCTTAGCACTTTTCTGTCTATGTTTTTGTTCTTGATTTGTTACTCGAAACCCATTATTTGAAACCTTATGGCTCGAAACTTTATGACGCGAAACTAAGTGTTGTTTGGCATCTGGTGCAATATTTAAGGTGCGTAGCGCACCTTTCATCACTCTAGAAAATACGGGTGCTGCAACTTCACCGCCATGGTATAAATCACCACTGGGATCATTAATAACCACCACAACAACAACTTTAGGATCTGAGATTGGCGCAATACCTGCAAATAAGCCCACATAATCATTGCCATAACCACCAGCAATGGCTTTAAACGACGTTCCTGTTTTTCCACCAACGCGATAACCATCTACTTTAGCTTTTTTAACATGATCATCCACTACTGTTTCAAGCATTGCCATCACTGCTTGCGAGTTCTCTTTTGAAAAAACTCGAACACCTTCTTTTTGCTCATTTTTGATAATAGAGAATTCACGCTTAATACCGCCATTAGCTAACGCCGCATAAAAACGTGTTAGTTGCATCGGGGTAATAGCTAAACCATAACCAAAAGACAGCGTTGCTAATTCAAATTTTGACCAACGTTGGCGATCATGCATCATGCCAGAACTTTCACCTACTAAATCAGTACCTGTATTTTCAGCAAAACCTGCATCGAAAAACTTATCAAGTAAGAAGTTTTTTGGTACGGACAATGCTAGTTTTGCCGTACCCATATTCGATGAGGTCACTAAAATATCTTCAATAGATAATTTACCGCGATTTATTGGATCGTTAACCCGTCTCCCCCCTAAACGCATCCAACCTGGGCTAGTATTTATAATGGTATTTGCTTGTACTGAGCCAAACTCTAACGCAGCTAATGCGGTAAGAGGTTTCATCGATGAACCTGGCTCATAAATATCAGTAATAGCGCGATTTCTAAACCGGTGAATAGCCGTATTACGACGATTGTTTGGGTTGTACGACGGACTATTAGTCATCGCGAGAATTTCACCCGTATGAATATCAGCAACAATCACAGAGCCTGAGGTCGCCTTAAAAGCCTGTACAGCCCCTTTTAATTCTTTATAAGCAATAGCCTGAATACGTTGATCAATAGTTAAGGTAATATCCTGTGCTGCTTGTGCTTCTTTTACAGAAATAATTTCAATTTTTCTGCCTTTTGCATCTTTTCTAAAGCGTTTATTACCACCCTTACCTGTTAAAAATTGATCGTATACACGTTCAACCCCTTCAATGCCTTTATCATCGACATTAGTAAAACCAACAATATGGGCGCTAATTTCACCTGTTGGATAAAAGCGTTTTGATTCTTTACGTAAGTGAATACCTGGGATTTTCAATTCTCGAATATAATTTGCCATTGCAGGAGATATTTTACGCTCGAGATAAACAAACCGTTTATTAGGGTTACGTACTACGCGCGCAGTAAGTTTATTAACATTTTTTCCTAAAACATCGGCAAGGGCCTGCCAATGTTTAGTCATGGCAAGTGCATTATTATCCATGATAATTTTTGGATCAGCCCATACCGTTTCAACAGGTACACTAATGGCTAATTTATTACCATTTCTATCAACTATTGAACCACGTTGTACGGTATTCGCAGCAACACGTACTGAGCGCAGATCACCCTGCTTTTTCAACATATCAGGTTCAATTATTTGAATATAAGCACTGCGCGCTAGCAATACGCTATAAATCAAGACAACAATACCTATCACAACGTAATAACGCCATGCGGTTGTTGTTGGTTGACTGCTACGATTACTGGCTTTTTTATTCATTATACTCGTGCACTATTATGTATGATTATTTACTTGTGGAGTTTACTTGCTGAACAAAGCTCTCCTGCAAAATATTATTCTAAGGTAATAATTATTTCTGATTTAGAATCTGGTCGCTTCATTTTCAACATTTTTTTTGCTCTACTTTCTATGGCGCTATGTTCTGCTAAACTATTTTGCTCTAACAACAAATTGCGCCATTCAATATCTAGTTCATCTCGTTGGGTATATAGCTGCTCTAACTCACTGGTTGTTTGTCTATTTACATGAGTGTAATAAATTACTGAAAATGCTGACGCGACCACTAAAATCAATAAAATATAACTCATTAAGTGCTGTAAAATATCTTGCCAAATATCGAATACCAACATCCGATTAGCTTGTTGTTTTCGCGGCGTAACCTCTTGGCTGGCCAAACTAGTCTTCTGTGTGTGGTAAACGTTTAGCAATACGTAAAACTGAACTACGTGAACGAACATTTTCTTCAACTTCATTTTTACTAGGTTTTAATTTTCGACCAACTAAAGCTAGCTTTTTACCTTTATTTAATTCTTCTTCACTAATAGGTAAGCCTCTTGGTACTTGCTTGCCTTGTGAATGTTTTTTCATAAACTGCTTTACCAGTCTGTCTTCTAACGAATGAAAGCTAATAACCACTAAACGGCCGTCTTCGGCCAAAACAGATAATGAAGCAGCGAGCGCTTTTTCAATTTGCTCAAGTTCACTATTGATATATATACGAATAGCTTGAAAACTGCGCGTTGCTGGGTGTTTTTTAATTTCACGTTGTGGCGCAGTGGTTTTGATCAATTTAGCTAGTTGGCTAGTTCGAGTAAAAGGGGTTTCATCGCGCGCATCAACAATGGCATTAGCAATACGCCAAGCGTGCTTTTCTTCCCCAAAGGTTCTGAGCACCCATGTAATATCTTCAACATCAGCAATAGCTATCCACTGTGCAGCGGTTTGACCTCTAGTGGTATCCATACGCATATCTAAAGGGCCATCTTTCATAAAACTAAAGCCACGCTCAGCTTCATCAAGTTGCGGAGATGACACACCTAAATCTAAAAGAATGCCATTAACTTTACCCGTTAATTGGTGCTGCTGTGCTATATCAGCTAAATGTGCAAAACCTTGATGTTCAATCACAAAACGTTCATCGTCTTTAAACTTATCCGCGGCAGCAATAGCACTAAGATCACGATCAATCGCAATTAATCTTCCTTTAGAGGATAATTTAGATAAGATCAAAGACGAGTGTCCACCACGACCAAAAGTACAGTCGATGTAACAACCGTTGGGATCGATATTTAAGCCATCAATCGCTTCGGCTAATAAAACAGAAATGTGTGTGTTATCTAATTCCATGTTGTTATTTTTATACTCTTTTAAAACTGGTAGTTGTTATAAAGACAAGTCTAATAAACGTTCGGTTAATTCTATTTCACCCGACTGAATTTTACTGATACCTTGCTGCATTTGTGCTTGCCATGCTGACTCGCTCCAAATTTCAAATTTTTTCAGTTGACCTACTAACATGACTGATTTTTCTAAACTGGCATGCTGTCTTAATGGCCCATTAAGTAATAAACGACCATTTTTATCCATATCGCAATCAGTTGCATTACCTAACAACACTTGTTGTAATAAGCGCTCTTGCGGGTTCATGCTTGATAAATTACAAAGTTTTAATTCAATCTCTTCCCATTCAGGTAAAGGATAAAGCAATAAACATGAGTGCTGAATATCAACCGTACAAATCATTTTTCCTTGACAATCGGCAAATAACTCCTCGCGATACCGCGTAGGTATCGTGATTCTATTTTTGTTATCAAGCGTTATTGCACTTGCGCCTCGGAACATATCTCTAAACTTGCCTTATTAATTGGTTGGCTTTTTTGCTAATTTTTTATTGGGCTAATCATCAAGATCCACAATTACCCACTTTTTACCACAATGATACAGTTTAGTGACTAAAGCAAACTTATGTCAAGCAAAGAATGGTTAAAAAGATCGACGTAAGTACTGGTCAAAAAGCCAGTAAAATTAAGGGCTGAGCATAAGTTTTCAGGAAGTGGATGAATTTGTGGGCTTTTGTGGATCAATGACCCAATAAATTATCAAAAAAGTGCTTAAAAATACTTTTTTGATAAGACCTATGCTGGTTTGAGTGTCAGAAGTGGATGCCTAGAACGGTGAAACTACTTTTGAGTTATGATTCAAATTCAAAAATCATTTAAACTCGACTTTTTCAGCATTAATTACTATAGTTTTAAAAGAGTTATAGCAATAAATCAAGCTCTAATCACTTGGTTTTAAAGTGTTTTATAGGCATAACCTACAGTAGTAACTATTTATAACCCAGCTTGATGGAGTTACAAATCAGTAATATTTGCTAATGCCCGATTTGTTTGATAATTTGTTTGATAATATTTTTAAATTTATATTTCATCCTGAACGATAAAATAATGGTGATCTTTGAATACTTTGAGCCTACATGGAAACATTGCCAACTTTATGCAACTGTTTGCAAGAACAAGTGATGCATCTTTAATAGTAAAAAATGGTGTTTTTATCGATTGTAATATGGCTGCTTTGGTATTGTTTGGCTACCCTAGCAAGTCTGCGTTACTCAATCACAGCCCCGAAGACTCTTCGCCAGAATTTCAACCAGATGGTCAGCGTTCTGCAGAAAAAGTAAAAGAAATGACTACGTTAGCTTTTCAAAAAGGACAGCATCATTTTGAGTGGGAACGTATCCGATATGACGGCACCAGTATCATTCTTGACGTGTCATTAACTGCTATTATGCTAGAGGGTGAAAAGTGCCTACACGTTTTATGGCGTGACCGTTTAGGAAAGATATCTAAAAAGCAGATCGACTCGATGCAACAGTTCATTAAAAATATGGGGGATGCGCATTTAGTTTTTAAAGATGGTGTTTACATAGAATGTAATCAGGCTGCCGTTGATTTGCTTGGTTATCCAGATAAGAAAACGCTTTTTAAAAAAAAACCTCGTCACTTTTATCCTACTTTTCAACCTGATGGTAGAAATTCAGTAGAGACAATACTTAAATATACTAATCAAGTCCATTTAGAAGGTTCTAGCACCTTCGAATGGACCTATAAAAAGTACGATGATTCGCTTATTAATGTTACAGCGATGGTTACTTTTGCAATTGTTGATGGTGAAGAAATTCTTCATGTTGTCTTGCATGATTTAACGCCTCAACTTGAGGCTCAATCTGACTCAATAAAACAGCTATTAAGAAAAATTGGCAGCGCCACTTTATTGGTTAAGGAAAATAAATTTGTCGACTGTAATCAAGCAGCAGCAGAAATTCTTGGCTATCCGAATCCAGAAATATTACAAAGTATGCACCCTGCCGAAATATCACCACCCATTCAACCTGATGGGCAATGTTCACTTGTTAAATCGAATGAACTAATGAAGAAAGCCTATTCTGAAAGTTGCAATTACTTTGAATGGACGCATCTGAAATATGATGGTACACCAATTATTTTGGAGGTTTTACTAACACCCGTTTCTATTAATAACGAACAAATGATTCACGTTATTTGGCGAGATCTCACCGAAGCAAAAAAACAGGAGAATATATTAAAAAATCTAGCTCACTATGACTCATTAACAGGCCTACCAAACCGCGTGTTATTTTCAGATCGTTTTGATCAGGCTACTTCTCACAGTATACGCACAAAAACACAATTAGCGGTTTGTTTTTTAGATATTGATAACTTCAAACCCATCAATGATCGGTTTGGTCATAATATTGGTGACAAATTGCTCATTAAAGTTGCCAACCGAATATCTCGCTGCATACGAGACGAAGATACCGTTTCGCGTATTGGAGGCGATGAGTTTACTTTATTATTACGTGATTTTGAGACGCCTGTAGCCTGTGAACAGTTGGTCGAGCGTATTTTATATCATCTTAATAAACCTTATCACATTGAGGGACAGTCTTTGTCTATAACGGCTTCATGCGGTATTACGATGTATTCACCTAGTAATAAAATTATAGATATTGATAGCTTAATAAGACAAGCTGACCATGCAATGTATGAAGCTAAATCAACAGGTAAGAACAAACTTGCTTTTTTTGATGTTGAAACGGAGTACTCCTCAAAGCAACACCTGAAATTTTTAGACCGTGTCTCTAAAGCTATTTTGTCGGATGAATTTGTTCTTTATTATCAACCTAAGATAAATATGCGTACTGGCAAGATGTTTGGTGCTGAAGCGTTAATTAGATGGCAACATCCTGATGATGGCTTACTCACACCCTTTAATTTTTTACCTAAAATAGAAAGGTCAACCGTGATGATTGATATAGGTAAATGGGTAATAGAACAAGCACTTATTCAGCTGGAGCATTGGGGGAAAGAAGGCAAGCACTGGGTCGTGAGCATTAATATTGATGCGCATCATTTTACACAGACTAATTTTCTTGAGGATTTAAAACAGGCATTAGATAAACACCCAACTGTTCCAGCTGAGCGATTAGAAATTGAAATACTTGAAACCGTTAGCATTGATAACTTAGAGCAGGTAAATGAACTTATTTATCAATGTCAGACACTTGGTGTTAGTTTTGCGTTAGATGACTTTGGAACAGGCTACTCATCACTTTCTTACCTAAAAAGTCTACCCGTAGAATGGGTTAAGATAGATCAAAGCTTTGTACGAGACATGCTAGAAGATGGACAGGATTTAGCCATTATAGACGCTATTATTACTTTATCTAAAGCTTTCAAGCGCGAAATTATTGCCGAAGGTGTTGAAACGATTGAGCATGGAATTGCGCTTCTTGAATTAGCCTGTGAGAATGCACAGGGATACGGCATAGCCAAACCTATGCCTGCTAAAAATATAATCGCGTGGGAAGATAACTATCAGTCACCCAAAGTATGGACCGATTATTCTTGATATAAAAACCTATGGTTTTACCAATAAAAAAGCCTCGCTTTCTACTGCGAGGCTTTCTAACAAATTACAAACTATATACTATAAACTACAAACAAATTGCCTGTTGTTATGATTTAAAATAACTCATCATTAATATCAAACATACAATCACAACCTGATTTTGCTGATGCGATTAATGAAAGACGACGAGGTAATAAACGCGCGAAGTAATAACGCGCAGTATGTAATTTACTTTGATAGAAGTCTTGACCGCTGTCGCCATTATTTTCAAGGCCTGCTTGTGATACCTTCGCCATTTTAGCCCAAACATAAGCCATAGCGGTATAACCAAACACATGTAAATAATCATTAGCTGAAGCTCCAAGCTCATTGATATTATCTTGTGATTTAGTTAATAAATCTGTCGTTAACTCATTTAAATCAGTTACCGCTTGCGCTAATGGATTGATAAACTCAGCCATTGCTGCATCTGCTTTATTCGCTTCAATGTAAGCATTCACTTCGTTAGTAAACACTGTTAACAAGTCACCTTTTGAACCAGCTACTTTACGCACTAAAAGATCCATGGCTTGAATACCATTAGTTCCTTCATAAATTTGAGCTATTCTGACATCGCGTACTAATTGCTCTTGACCCCATTCACGAATAAAACCGTGACCACCAAAAACTTGCTGACCAGCAACCGCACTTTCAAACCCTAAATCGGTAAAAAATGCTTTCGCTACAGGTGTCATTAAGGCGACAAGCGCTTCACATTTAGTTTGTTCTTCGCCTTCAGCATAAGTTGCATAATCTAACTGCATGGCAATATAAGATGATAACGCTCTAGAACCTTCATTCAATGCTTTCATATTAAGTAACATACGACGAACATCACCATGTACCATAATAGAGTCAGCAACTTGATCAGGATTTTTTACGCCATTTACTTTACTATCAAGCGCACGACCTTGCAGTCGGTCTTTTGCATATTCAAGCGCATTTTGATAAGAACGCTCTGCCGCACCAAGTCCTTGGATACCAACACCAATACGTTCAAAGTTCATCATAGTGAACATGCAAGCTAAACCTTTGTTTAGCTCACCAATAAGGTAACCTTGTGCGCCATCAAAGTTCATTACACAAGTGGCAGATGCATGGATCCCCATTTTATGCTCAATAGAACCACAACTCACTTTATTGCGATCACCTAAGCTTTCATCGTCATTAACATTAAATTTAGGTACTAAAAATAATGAAATTCCACGAGGGCCTGCAGGTGCATCAGGTAGTTTAGCTAACACGAGATGAACAATATTCTCAGTTAAATCATGCTCACCACCCGTGATGAATATTTTATTACCTGTAATGCTATAACTACCGTCTTCTTGTGGTAGTGCTTTAGTACGGATAATGCCTAAATCAGAGCCAGAGTGCGATTCAGTTAAGCACATAGAAGCAGCCCATTCCCCTGAATACATGCGGGTTAAATAACGTTGCTTTAACTCGTCACTACCATGCTTAGCTAGTGAAAGGGCAGCACCTGCAGTAAGTACAGGGTAAAGAGCGAATGAAATATCAGCACTACAAAGCATTTCTTCATGCATGGCTGTAATCATTTTAGGCATGCCCATGCCGCCATATTTAACATCACCACCAAGACCTGACCAACCACCGTCTGCGTATGTACTAAAAGCTTCTTTATAGCCTGGAGCTGTAGTAACAACGCCATCTTTAAAACTAACTCCTACTTCATCACCTTCGCGAGAGATAGGGGCAAGTTCTTGTTCTGCTATTTTAGCGCATTCTTGTAAAATAGCTTCGGCTGTGTCTTTATCAACCTGCTCAGCAAGCTTTGGTAGCTTTTGCCACATTTCATCAGCTTTAAATACCTCGTAAAGTAAAAAACTCATATCCTTTAATGGAACTTTATATTCAGCCATAACAACCTCTTATTAATTTTATCAATTTATTAGTTTAACAATTAAATACATTAGCTCATTGCTAATGAAAAACAAAAATCAAACGACCAATTCAAACAGTCAATTCAAACACTTGTTTAAATACTACCTTAATAAGAAAAAAAGTAAAGTTTTAAGTCGAAATAAGGCATACGGCTTGATGTTGTGCTACAGCTTGAGTTAGTGTTAATGATTATTCAAAACGAATACCAATGCCAGTAAGCTAGTGTTCAATTATCAATAGGATAAATATTCAAGAACACAGGTTTTTAGTTCCAGACAAAACCTAAGTACCTACATCCGTGCAAGCAACGATGTGATTGGAATATTTAATCTATTTAGAATGATCGTATGTTTATTGGTATCAGTATAGAAGACTTATTAGGAATTACGGTGAAAACCATTAAAATTTTTCTTTGTTTATTTTTATTACTTTCTTGCACGGCAAAAGCTCAGCAAGTGAGCTTCTCGAAAGAGCTCAAAAGTGATCATTACGTGTTTAAATATCAATGGCTTGATCACGACAAACAAGCACAATCAATGAACTTTTCTTTAACAAAACCAGCATTGTTTGAACGTTTTAGAATACTTAAAGCTTATCAAAGCAAGTTTGCTAATAAATCTATAATACGTGCAGTAAAAAAACAACTTAGAGAGCAACCATTAAAAGGTGCTCAAGCAATATTTCAGAAAAATAATGGTGAAATGGTAATACAAATAAAAGGATTAAAAGATGAGGATATTGCGCTTGCGCACCAAAAAGTAAAAAAAATAAAGCTAGATGCTATTACACAATATTATAAAAAAAATTACTATCAATCCTTTATTACACATGACCAACAAAAAGGTGTTAAGGTAAATCATGTTAACATTGCGAATGATTCAGTCGCTGATTTTAAAGCACTAAAACCAATTATTATGGATAAAGTGGCAATTGAAGATATTCGTAAAGCATCTAACTTTGTACTAAGTTTTGTGCAAAGTATCCCCTACTCTACCTTAGAATCTCGTATTACCTCTTCTGGCGCAGGCTTTAATCCACCTGCAAAACTACTTTGGGAAAATCAAGGTGACTGTGATAGTAAAATGGTTTTAACTACCACCATATTAAGAGCTTTAATGCCAAGAATAAATATGGCGATGATCTATATTGATCAACATGCCTTTATTGGTATAGATGTTCCTGCACAAGCTGGTGAAGTAACAATTGAGCACCAAGGGGTTACATATCTATTAGGAGAGCCAACAGGTCCAGCACTATATCGGTTAGGGAAATTAGCGCCAGAGTCTGAATTAGCGGTAGATCAAGGGCAATATATTATTGAGACTTTTCACTCTGATAGTAGTCATTAGCCCATATATCAAGGTGCTTACACGTTTATTCAAGTTCAGTTAAAAAAGTTAAACTTGGTGCAAAAAAAGCAGCTCCAGTTTCAGCTTGCGTATATTTTAACAGGTGATCTACGTTGCCATGGTCGTCACCATAAATCATACTTTTTAACATGATTTCAAATGGCTCTGGCGATTGACAATACGAAACAAAAAACAACCCTTGTCTTTTCATGTCACCATAAGGCATGCTTTGTCTTAGAATTTCTATTGCGTTACCTTGTTCATCTTTTAAGCTTGTACGTTTAGTATGAGCCGTTAATGACTTTTCTTCACTTTCATATTCAAGGTTATCAACTTTAGTTCGCCCATAAATATCTTCTTGCTCTTTATTATTCAACTCTCCCCAAAGGGTTAAGTTATGTTGGTAGCGTTGAGTATGTAAATAGCTACCACTAGAAAAAAGAGCATCATCACATTCTTTAACGAGTGCAACTTCCCTACGACGCATGCCTTGAGGGTTTTCAGTACCGTCAACAAACCCAGTCAAGTCTCGACCATCTAAAAAACGAAATGCTTGAACTTGTTCAATCAATTCAACACTATCAGCAAGCAACTGACAAATTTTAGAGCTAACAATATGATTAACATCAAAACGATCACTGCGAACTTCTATATAAATATCAACATTACTGGTAGGGGCAATTCGGTCTTCACTATTCATTGATGGAAATGTTTTTAATAACGCTGGACGTGCTTGCGGATAGAATTCATCCCAATAGTTTGCACCAATAGCAATGACTCCGGTTAGATTAGCTTCTGAAAATTGATCAGCATAATCATCAAATAGCATTGGTAATCGAGACAAAGCAGCTCTTACAAATGCATTTTTATCATCTAATACATTAAAGAGTAAATAATTACCATGTAAGTTTGGCTCAGCGCAAACACCAAATTGTTCTCTAGCCATTTGAAATTCCAGAAATATTGTTACTTTAATAATAAGAGTATACTAACTGTTTACAAAAGATTCTCATTTTTCGATAAAAAACTACTTTTCTAAACAGAATGCTGAACCAAATTTATCTCATCAAGTAAGCAATGAATTAAATCATCAATTATAGCTACATTTTGTTTCTTGAGCGCCTTTTCTAACTCCATGGCACTTTGTGATAATTCAGCAAAACCAAACATTGTAGCTGCACCTGCTATTTTATGAACCACTCTAATTAAAGTTTTTGTATCAAGATTTTCATGACAGTGAACAATCTGTACTTTCTCTTCTGATAGATTTTTAACAAACGACTCTACTAAGTCAGATATATCAAAATCTTCTGGAATTTTGTTGATTTGTTTAGGGGAATCAATACCTTCAGTATAATGACTAGCTATTGTTGTAAAAAACACTTCGCGTTCTATCGGTTTTTTAAGGTGTCCCGCAAAGCCAAGTGATAGATATTGTGCTATTTCATGAGACATAGCATTTGCGGTAAGTGCATATATAGGCTGGGTGCAACCAAGTTCTCTAAGCTTTGCTAATGCTTCTATGCCATCCATTTCAGGCATTTGAATATCTAATAAAGTAACTAATGGACGATGTTCAAGGCACAGTTGCACGGCTTCTTTGCCATTACTAGCTTCAATGACTTCTAAACCTAGCCCACTTAATAATCTAGCAATTAAACGTCGATTATCATCATGATCATCTGCTAATAAAATTGTCCCGCTATACCTTTTTTTCTTTGTATCAATGATAAAAGCTTCTGTTTTGACGTCAACCTTTGGTAAATCTGAGTAAACGTCTCCAAATGGAATTTTTAAAACAAAAGTACTGCCGTGATTTAATTGACTCGTAAAGATAATATTACCAGCCATAATTTTTGCTAATTGTTCCGATAAAAACAACCCTAATCCTGAGCCAGAAAAACGTCTACTTATACTATTATCACCTTGAGTGAAGATTTTAAAAACGTTAGCGGCCTGCTCTTTATCCATACCAATTCCCGTATCAGTAACAGTGAACAATAACGTTTTATCTAAAATAGCAATATCTAATGTTACCCAGCCTTCGCTAGTAAATTTAATGGCATTAGAGCAAAGGTTTATTAAAATTTGCTTTAAACGTAAGCCGTCTATATTAATGATAAAGGGGCTGGGTAAATGATGAGTAATAGTAAATGATAAGTTTTTACGTTGAGCTTGCTTAGTAAACATATCATTTAACTTATTTACTATTTCATGCACATCTTGCTGGCGATTTTCTAACTCAAACTTGTTTGCTTCTATTTTGCTTAAATCTAAAATATCATTAATTAGCTGAAGTAAATGCAAACTATTATTATGAATAACATTAACTTCTTTCGTTATCATATCATCGTCAAAATCGCCATGAATTATCGCTTCAGCCTGCCCAAGAATGGCAGTAAGAGGTGTTCTGATTTCATGGCTCATATTCGCTAAGAATTGACTTTTGACCAAATTAGCACTTTGTACTTCTTGTGTTAAAAACTCTAAAGCTTCGGTACGTTCTTTAACTCTTACTTCTAATTCTTTAGTTAATTCAACTTCAAGATAGCGACGATAAACCAAAAACAATACAATTAACAAAGAGGTTATTGCTAAAATAAAAAATAGCCGCTGTTGATCCAATTTAGCTGACTCTAACTGTTGGAGTTTTTTACTTTGCTGTAAGCTTTTTATTTGTTGACTTAACTGCTCAGATTCAAATTGTGCTATCTGCTCATTGAGCGTTTCATTAGATAACTTTAGTCTTGCTTTTTGGTAAGTCAGTTGAGCTTTCAATGCTTGTTTTGTTTTATGATCAGAGGCGTAAATGAGCGACATTAAACCTAAATTCTCATTTATCAATTCTTGATAACCCATTTGATTAGCAATGGTGTTTGACAACTCAACATGAATTCTAGCTCGCTCAATGTCACCTTGATAAAAAAGCACTTTAGCTAAAACATGTAAACTACCACTATGGGCTTTTTGATGTCCTATTTTTTGACTTTCTTTCATACCAGCAAGGGCATAATCTAGGGCTTTATCGAGGTTAGATAATTCATAATAAACTTCGGACATATTATGAAGTTGTGAAGCAGCGTCATAATGATGCTCATGTGTTTGAAAGTAATTTAATGCACTTAAGATATATTGTTCAGCTTGCAAGTATTGACCTGAGTACTTATAAGAAACCCCTAAATCTCCTGATGCTTTAGCGACACCATATTTATCACCTATGTCTTTTCTTCTAGTGATAACTTCTTTTAACATGGTAATAGCAATGTCAAAGCGACGTAGGCTAAGATACAGTGCGGCAAGGTTAAAGCGCACATCAATGATGTCTTCTTCATTGCCGTAGAGTTGGTATAAAGGCTCAATTTTTTGATAACTTTTAAGCGCTGCAACAGCATTGCTTTGAGATGTTTGTACTAAAGCAATATTGTTCAATAAATTAGCTTGTTTAATCGCTATTTCAGCTGAAAAAGGTTGTTTTTGAAAATAACTGAGTGCCGTTTGATAATAAATCAGCGCATCATCATATTGACCTTGGAAATAGTAAATAATACCAATCAATTTATTTGCTTGAGCTAGCAACAATAATAAGCGTTTTTGCTCTGCTAATTGTTTAGCTTGTTGGGTTACTTGTAGTGCATTTGTTAAGTCACTCAACCCTAAATAACGTCTACTCTGTAACATTAAAATATTAATATGCTGGGCTGTATTAAGTTTGTTACTATTGATCAGTTTACTTAATTGACCAATAGCAATAATTTTATCTTCTTGTTGTGCTATCTTTTTCAATTGCTTAGCAATATTTTCAGCCTGAACACTTGGTTCAAACAAAAAAAACAACAATAGCAATAAGGTACGCCGCATTATCAAACCTTTAATTGATCTTTATTAAATAAAATACGACTCTTTTATAGCACTAATATCTCTACATTGTAACTGTTTAGTAACTCTAACTAAGTCATCTTTTAAAACGGCTTAAATATCCAATAACATCGTTGCTTTCAATCCTAATAACCAGCTATTACTTGATAATTGCTCCTGCATTATTCTAATTACGGGTGTCTTGCCCTAATCAATTAAGCGCCTTGCTTACACGGATGTAGGTACTTAGGTTTTGTTTGGAACTAAAAACCTGTGTTATTGGTATAATGCATACAGTACAATAAATCAGTAATGACGCGCATAAAAAAAGCAGCAAAATTGCTGCTTTTTTCAATAGTTCTTTAAGGGATTATAAGTTATCCCTTGAAGAAAAGTTTTCTTAACTTCGAGTAAACTCTGGGTAAGCTTCCATACCACAATCAGAGATATCAACGCCTTCGTATTCTTCTTCTTCACTTACACGAATACCGATAATTTTCTTCAGTGCAAACCAAACAACAAAGCTAGTACAAAATACCCAAACAAAGATAGTTGCAGCGCCAATTAACTGACCGCTAAAACTAGAGCCAGAATTAGTGATTGGCACGATAAGTAAGCCAAATAAGCCAACTACACCGTGAACTGAGATAGCACCTACTGGATCATCAATTTTCATTTTATCAAGTGCAAGAATTGACAACACTACGATAACGCCCGCAATAGCACCAAAAATAGTAGCTTGTAACGGTGATGGTGTTGATGGTTCAGCAGTAATAGCAACAAGACCAGCCAAAGCACCATTTAATGTCATGGTTAAATCAGCTTTCTTAAATAGAATTTTAGCAAAAACTAAAGCAGCAATTGCGCCGGCAGCAGCAGCAGCATTAGTATTTAAAAATACCATAGCAACAGAGTTAGCACTGTTTACGTCAGCAAGTTTTAATACCGAACCACCATTAAAACCAAACCAACCCATCCATAAAACGAAAGTACCTAAAGTTGCCATTGGTAAGTTAGCACCAGGAATCGGGTTTACCTTACCATCTTTAGTGTATTTACCTTTACGAGCACCTAGTAATAATACGCCTGCCAATGCTGCAGAAGCACCAGCCATATGAACAATACCTGAACCAGCAAAATCAGAAAAACCAAGATCACCTAACGTATAAAGACCAAAAACAGAATCACCATTCCACGTCCAAGCACCTTCCATAGGGTAGATGAAACCTGTTAATACAACAGTGAAAGCTAAGAAAGCCCATAATTTCATACGCTCAGCAACCGCGCCTGAAACAATAGACATAGCCGTAGCAACAAACACTACTTGGAAAAAGAAGTCTGATGCATTTGAATAAACCGCATCACCACTAAAACCTGCTTTAGCAGATTCAGCTAAAACAGTACCAACTAACGCTTCAGCGTCGCTTGCACCATCAAGAGCAATCCCTTCTAAAAACACACCGCCACCGTACATAATGTCGTAACCAACAATTAAGTACATGATGCAAGCAATAGCATACAATGCCACGTTTTTAGTTAAAATTTCAGTCGTGTTTTTAGCACGTACTAAGCCAGCTTCAAGCATTGAGAAACCAGCAGCCATCCACATTACTAAAGCACCACAAATTAGGAAATAAAATGTGTCCATAGCATATTGAAGTTGAAAAATATTTTGTTCCATTATTATATCCCCTATATGGCTTCTGAATCAGACTCGCCCGTACGAATACGGATTGCCTGTTCTAAATTATAAACGAAGATTTTTCCGTCACCAATTTTACCTGTGTATGCCGCTTTACTGATCGCTTCAACTAAGCGTTCAACAATGTCATCGTTCACTGCAATTTCAAGTTTAACTTTTGGTAAAAAGTCCACCTGATATTCTGCGCCACGATATAATTCTGTATGACCTTTTTGACGACCAAAACCCTTTACTTCACTTACGGTGATACCTTCAACACCAATTTCAGAAATGGCTTCACGAACATCATCTAATTTGAATGGTTTGATAATTGCGTTAACTATTTTCACGTAGACCCCTGTTTATAAGTTTATGTATAACTGAATTGTACAATTCAATTCATGTGCCATAAAAACAAAACATTATATTTCAAAAGGTTAGGGTGAAAACATATTTAAAAATGAAGAGTGATGCACCAAATAAGCACACTAAATAGTTATTGCGTTTTTATTTGGTGCATGAAGATAGAAAGTTAAAAAATGCAGGAGCAATTATCAAGTAATAGCTGACTATTAGGATTGAAAGCAACGATGTTATTGGAAATTTAAGCCGTTTTAAAAGATCACTTAGTTAGTCTGATTAATGGTATTATTCATCACTTACCGCTGATTTAGCTTCTAGTTGATACGAGTGCTGCATAGAATCATGATATTGTATTGCCCTATTTTTTCCACTATGTTTAGCATGATACAATGCTTTATCAGCCTGTATATATAACTCCGAACTAGTTTTAATTTTTTCAGATGTTGTGGCTATCCCTATACTAATCGTCACTTTTACTTTCTGATTACTACCATATTTATCGCCTGCTAAAAATTCACAACAGCTAACTTTTTTCACAAAACGTTGCGCTATATGCAAACTTTGAACAGGATTAATTCTTGGTAATACACAAAGAAACTCTTCTCCTCCTACTCGACCAATAACATCCTCTGTTCTCATTATCTCTGCGCCTATTTTAGCTATTTCACGAATAACAATATCCCCAAAGGGGTGACCATAAAGATCATTTACCAGCTTAAAGTCATCTATATCTATCACCATAATCGAAATTGTATTTTTTTCAGCATGATTAGTGTTGATCATTTTTTTAAGGAAATTAAAAACATAACGTCTATTAAAAGAATTCGACAAAGGGTCTCGAATGGAAAGCAGGACAAGTTTTTTATTATTCTGCCATTGAACATAAGTAAAAAATAGAATAAAGAAAACAAGTATCACAACAATACTAATGATATACGTTTGCGTTGTGTTTTTTTGTTGTTGTTGCTTAAACTGTAATTCTTGTACTTTTGCCCGTTGTTGTAGTAAAGAAATTTCTACATTTTGTCGCTCAGCTTCTAATGCTCCCCTTACACGTAATAAACTATCAGAAGCACTTTTCTTCAATATTTCTATTTCGTTCCTATTAAATTCTTTTAATAGTTGGTAGGCTTTTTTATTATCACCTTCGATATGAGCTAATTCAGCGCTAATCTCTAAGACTTCAACCTGCCAATGAGTCCCCATTAATTCTGGAATAGCGGCAAATATCTCAACTGCTTTTTCTAAGGATTGTTTTGCTTCGACTAACTTGTGTTGATTAATCAAACACTGTGCTTTACGTTTATATAATTCAGCTTTGTAATCAATTAAGCCTTCTAAGTTAATCGCTTTATCAAGGCTAACCAAGGCTTTATCACATCGACCTTCTTCCGCTTCACTCATTGCTATGCCATAGGCAGCATAAAACTTACCATTAATGTTATCAGGATTAAACATAATCGCTTTTTGATATTGTTGATAATATTGAATAGCTAAATCATATTTTTTCCAATAACGATAAGTTGATGCTAAACCATAAATAGCTTCAACTTCATATGATGGGTATTCAAATTTCTGGTAACTTACTAACGCTTTTTGGTAATACTCAATTGATTTTTCATAGTCATTCATGTAACTATAAATTGCGCCATACACCTCATTAATTCTAGCAATTAAAAATTCATCATTTAGAGAAAATGCTTCGACATAAGCTTGCTGCAACTCAGTTAAAGATAGTTCATAAACCTCTGTTAAACTTCTTGTATAGGCTAATTCATGCTTAGCTAACACAGCTAAATAGATAAATTTATTTTCTATTGCTGATTGTTTTGCTTTTTTTAACATTATTTGAGCTTGTTGATAAAGCCCTTTTCGCTGCAATATAAGCCCTTGAAAAATATTAAAGTTTATTGTTACTCTGGCGGGTGTTTGTAAGTTTATAACTGTTTGGGCTTGCTCAACGGTACGTTCAAATTTATCAAAGAAGTACACTAAATTTTCAGCTTGTGCTTTACGTAATAGCCACCATACTTTGTAATTTGGTGACATATCCTCAACCTGATCAACTTGAGTAAGTAGTATTTGGTAAGTTTTCCATGGGTATTTATTTAACTCACTTTCCATATTTTGCAACACAGAGCTGTCTGTTAATAATGCTGCATTGGCAACAAGAAAGTAACTATTGAGTAACAAAAACAAAATGCCTCGATAGACAAACTTCAAAATTATTTACCCTTAATATAATCAAGTTTTAATAGAATACCATGATGGTTCAATTTTTATAAACAATTTAGCTTTTAAACCGCAATTATTGATGTTGTGCCACCCATAAAAAAACCGTGAAACTATGTTCACGGTTTTTATTATTTATCATAATGATTAAATCATTACATATAACTTATATTATGCTGTTTTTTCTTCAGTAATGAAGAAGCTACATAGATAAGCAATTAAACCAAACAAGAAGAACACACCTGCAATTTCACGTAACCAGTAGAAAATCGCTAACTTGTCCTGCGTTGCCATAAAGCTTAATGCTTCACCTGACTCAGGGATACGTTGTAGCCACACTTGCAAGATACCAGCACCCGTTAAGAACAAGGTGATAAATACCATAGCAACTGTCATCAACCAGAAGCCCCACATTTCAACAACCTGTGCTTTATTACAGTTTGCTTCACCAATACCACGAAGTTTAGGCATAGCGTAAGACATAATGGTCATAACAATCATTGCATAAGCACCGTAGAAAGCCATATGTCCATGCGCTGCTGTAATTTGTGTTCCATGAGTATAATAGTTTACAAAAGAAAGCGTATGCAAGAAACCCCAGACACCAGCACCTAAGAATGCCATTACCACAGTACCTAACGCCCATAAGGTAGCAGCTTTGTTAGGATGTTCACGACGACGACGGTTAACCATATTAAAGGCATATAAAACCATAGCGAAGAAAGGTAGTGGCTCTAATGCAGAGAAGATTGAACCAACCCACTGCCAATATTCAGGTGTCATTAACCAATAGAAGTGATGACCCGTACCTAAAATACCTGAGATAAGCGCCATAGCGATAATCACATATAACCATTTCTCAATTACTTCACGATCAACGCCCGTTACTTTGATTAATACATAAGCTAAAATTGCGCCCATGATTAATTCCCAAGTACCTTCTACCCATAAATGAACAACAAACCACCAGAAGTATTTATCTAACGCTAAGTTAATAGGGTTATAGAAAGAGAATAAGAAGAATACCGCTAAACCAATTAAACCTGTAATAAGCACCATGTTAATTGCTGTTTTACGACCTTTCAAAATGGTCATGCCTAAGTTAAATAAGAAACCTAAACAAACAATAACAATACCTATTTTAGTTAGTGTAGGCATTTCAAGGAACTCGCGCCCCATGGTTGGCCATAATTCGTTAAAGGTAAAGTCAGCTAAAGTAGAATAAGGAACAAGTAAGTAACCTAATATTGTCGCAACACCTGCTACTACAAATATCCAGAATAAGGCCATAGCTAATTTAGGACTATATAACTCAGTTTCGGCCTCATCTGGAACCAAATAATAAGCCGAACCCATAAAACCAAAGAGTAACCAAACAATAAGTAAGTTGGTATGCACCATACGCGCAACATTAAATGGGATCAAACTACCCACAATGTCACCCATAACGTACTGCATGCCCATTAATAAGCCAAAGAGTATTTGACCAACGAACAAGATCATAGCAAAAATAAAATAAGGCTTTGCTACCGCTTGTGATTGATATTTTAAAGTATTCATCAGTTACCCTTCTATGTTCGGTGGCCAGTTATTAGTATCAAGCTCTGACGTCCACTTTAAGAATTCAGCTAACTCATCAATTTCTTGATCCGTTAAGTTGAATTGTGGCATTTGACGGCGGCCTGGAATATTCAATGGTTGAGCTTTCATCCAGCCATTAAAAAAAGCTTTAAAGCCTGCTTCACCGCCACGGCGAATATAAACATTACCTAGCTCAGGTGCAAAATATGCGCCTTCACCAATTAATGTATGACAACCGATACAGTTATTTTTTTCCCACAAATGTTTACCATTTGCTACCGCCTCGGTAATATTTTCTCGATTATCTCGTTTGGGCATTTCTTTTACGGTATGAAAAGTCAAAGCTAAGAATATTAAGAAGAAGAAAACACTTCCCCCATAATAAATATTCCTTGCCATGCCTTTAGTAAAGCTCTCGGACATGGTGTTCCCCTAATTGAATTATAAAATTCATGCGTTAGTGTTATATTACGTGTTTGCATTAGTCACTTATATTAATAACCATCCTAATAATAGCCTACATAACAAGAGAAATAGTTTGATAGAAATCAAGTTTTTTGGGAGTTGTAATAAAATGTGTCGAAAAGTTAATGATTATTCTGCCATATCGAAAAATCAAGTGTTTATTTAAGTTAAAGACAAGCTATCCAATATAACCTTATATAATTTAAGGTTATATTGGATGGTTTGTCTTATTCGATACTTTTTTTCATGTTGAAGTCGCATGATTATTTAAGCAATATATCAATCACACTTGCTTTAACTTACTTTACCTTTTAACAAACAGAGCAATTAATCAAACATGGTCTAAAAATTATATCCATACAATGCATATTTCATCTACAGAAACAAAAAACTGCACATTATTTTATAAAATAAAAACAACGTGAAAACATGGTG
>Ga0209081_1000262_pt1 | contig 31819 bp, 37 predicted proteins | sample GOMGulsemesocosm_4_FD_184636 | JGI IMG/M metagenome (GOLD analysis project Ga0209081, IMG submission 184636) | Methane-oxidizing microbial communities from mesocosms in the Gulf of Mexico - GOM15B Gulf of Mexico (SPAdes) (version 2) | ecosystem: Environmental > Aquatic > Marine > Cold seeps... | reverse complement strand
TCAATTCAGTTACAACAAGCCAATGATCATAGCTGGCGCAATTCACTAAAGCCTAAGCAGGAACTATCTGCTGATGCCGTACAAATGTTATTTGATGAGTGGCGGTTTGCCCGCGCTATTAGCGTTAAAACCATAGTTGATCATAAGCAAGGTGAAACCATTAGCCTTCAGTTTAATAAACAAGAAAGTATGCACTTCAGCCTGATAAAGAAAGCCGACACGGTGTTATTAATCAATAACGACAAGCAGCTCGCGTATAGTTTTAGTACCGAAAAATACCAACAAATGACTCACTTAAAATAAACCATGCCAGAATTACCTGAAGTTGAAACCACTCGCAAAGGGATAGCCCCGCATATTGAAGGGAAAACAGTTCGACAAGTGATTGTTCGCCAAGAAAAGCTACGCTGGCCTATAAGCCCTGAAATAAGCACGCTACTGCCCACTCAATCCATTACCAACGTTCGTCGACGTGCAAAGTATCTATTAATTGAAACCCCAGTAGGTACGCTCATCATTCATCTTGGTATGTCGGGTAGCCTACGTATTGTTGATGCCGACACCCCTGTAGAAAAGCACGAGCATGTTGATATTATTTTTAACGATAACACCTGTTTACGGTATAAAGACCCGCGCCGTTTTGGTTGTTTATTGTGGACAGCATCTCCCATCGATCAACATAAGTTGATTGAACACTTAGGGCCCGAACCATTATCTGATGCTTTTGAAATTGATGACTTCTACCAAAAAGCTCAGCGCCGAAAAACGCCCATTAAAAATCTCATTATGGATGGCAAAGTTGTGGTTGGCGTTGGCAATATTTATGCCTGTGAAGCACTCTTCTCATCAGGCATTCACCCACAACGAGCGGCAAATAACATTTCCCAAAAACGCCTAGAAAAACTCCTCCATGAAATCAAAAAAGTATTAGCCCGCGCTATTGAACAAGGTGGCACTACTCTCAAGGATTTTGTTAATAGCGACGGCAAGCCCGGCTATTTTCAGCAAACGTTAAATGTGTATGGACGCCACAATAAACCATGCCCCACCTGCCAAAGTAGCATCAAACAAGTCACAATTGCTCAACGCTCTAGTTTTTATTGCCCATCATGCCAACATTAGTTCAATCTTCATTAGAAATAAAACCTTTCTTCCTATAAAGTAGGTCACTACAAGGAGAGGTCGGTTGTTCAATATAAAAAATAAATTCATACGTCAGTTACTCGGTAGTTTCACCGATTTACTTCCTATTTTTGCCGTCATCTTTGTCTTCCAAATTTTTGTACTTCAGCAACCTGTACCCAATATTGCCGATATTGCCATTGGCACCGCCTTTGTTGTACTCGGGCTCACCTTATTCATTCAAGGCTTAGAAAAAAGCTTATTCCCCATTGGCGAAAACATGGCGTATGCCTTTGCTAAAAAAGGCAGCCTCTTCTGGTTACTGGCTTTTGCTTTTGCCCTAGGGTTTGGCACAACCGCGGCAGAGCCAGCACTTATTGCTGTTGCCGATGAAGCCGCAAGAATCGCTTCTGACGGTGGCATGATTGAAAAAACGGATGAAGCTAAATTAAGCTACGCATTGGGCTTGAGGTTTACGGTGGCTGCCTCAGTAGGTTTCGCTATTTTAATTGGTGTATTACGAATTATTCGTGGCTGGCCATTACATTACCTTATTATTCCCGGCTATATCGGCGTAGTTGTGATGACCTTTTTCGCCCCAGAAGAAATTATTGGCATTGCCTACGATTCAGGCGGCGTTACCACATCAACCATTACGGTTCCTTTGGTCACCGCACTAGGGGTTGGGCTTGCCTCAGCCATTCAGGGAAGGAATCCGATGACTGATGGTTTTGGGCTTATTGCCTTTGCATCGCTCACCCCGATGATCTTTGTGATGGCTTACGGGATGGTTATATAATGGATTTAATTAGCGAAGTATTCGGTGTTTTCCTTGCCACCTTACGAGATGTTGCGCCCATTGTTGTGGTTATTGTGTTTTTTCAACTCGCCATTATCCGACGCCCCTTTAGTCATTTAAAGAACCTTATTGTTGGCATGAGTTATGTCATTCTCGGTATTACTTTCTTTCTCGTTGGCTTGGATAAAGCACTGTTTCCACTCGGCACCGTTATGGCAGAGCAGCTCACCAGCGCCGAATTCATAAATCCAAGTACCGACCAATCCATCTCCATTGCTTGGCAAGACTATATGTGGGTGTATATTTTTGCCGCTTGCATTGGCTTCGCCACCACCTTAGCTGAACCCTCTTTAATTGCCGTTGCAATCAAGGCCAGTCAAATCTCAGCGGGCGCTATTAATGCGTGGTACTTACGTTTAGCCGTTTCATTTGGTGTTTCTTTTGGCATTGCACTCGGTACTTACCGAATTGTTAGCGGTACTGAGCTGTACCTTTACATTATTGCGGGCTATGTCGTCGTCATTATCCAAACCATGTTTGCCCCCAAGTTAATCATTGGACTGGCTTATGACTCAGGCGGCGTTACCACCTCAACAGTTACCGTTCCTTTAGTAACCGCCCTTGGGATTGGCTTAGCAACATCCATTCCTGGTAGAAACCCTTTATTAGATGGTTTTGGGCTTATTGCCTTTGCCAGCTTATTCCCCATTATCGCTGTACTCTCATACGCTCAGTTAACCGACTGGCTAGCACATAGGGCCAGCAAAAAAAGCACCAAACAAGGAGATTAAATAATGCACTTCAAACTAATTTTAGTATTTGTAGATGATTCCAAAACCGACAAAGTTTTAGAGGCTGCCCGTGAAGTTGGGGCAACGGGTGTCACCATCATCAATAATGCGCGAGGTGAAGGGCTAGTAAAGAAAAAAACTTTTTTAGGACTTAACCTAGAGACCCAACGAGATGTTGTGATTTTTTTGGTTGAAGAACACCTTAGTCGTAAAATTATAGAGGAAGTTTCACGGGCAGGACGCTTTGATGAAGAGCCTGGGAGCGGCATTGCACTAAAGATTGATGTAGAAGATGCCATTGGTGTATTACACCAAGCCGAGGAAATAACCCATGTAATAGAGGAACAATTATGAGCGATTTAAAAACAATACAAGTTCGCGACGTAATGAAAACAGACTTCCATATGATTGATGGAAAATGCACGATTTTAGAAGCCGTTAGAGAAATGAAGAAGTATAAAACTTCGGTTCTTTTTGTTAACAAGTTTCATGAGAATGATGAATACGGCGTTATTAATGCCGGCATTATTGCGCGACAAGTACTTGCAAAAGATCGAGCGCCTGAACGAGTTAATGTTTACGAAATTAATGAAAAGCCTCTCATTAGTGTCACTCCCAGTATGGATATTCGCTATTGCTCTAGGCTTTTTGCTCGCTATGATTTAATGCGCGCCCCCGTTATTGAACATGGGAAAATTATTGGCGTAGTTAGCCCTATACAGCTTGTATTAGACGGCTTGTGTGAAATGTCTGGTTACTGTTAATCAGCAAACTTACAAAACAAACCCTCTACGCCACCTAAGTAGCGCAGAGGGTAAATATTAACCAATCACCCATTCTTTCCGCATCTATTAAGCCTTATCTCAACAAAGTCGCTTTAACTGGCTTTTAATTGAATAGCCAGCACCTCGCCCGTCACACAAGTCACCCCATTACTTTTCAATTCGGTGGATACAAAATATTTCCGCCCCTCAACCTTAGTAACCTTCGCTCTAAGCTCCACCTCAGCCATAGGGACAGGCTTCATATAACGCACATTCATTGTTCCTGTAACCATATTAATGTTTTTATCAAAAACAGTATCATCGCCCAACTGTTTATACGCATAAGCTAAAGCGGTATTTACTGAATGACAATCAATTAAACTGGCTGAAATGCCGCCGTAGAGGCAATCTGGCGGGCCAATCATATAGTCTTTAGGTGTCCAGCGGCAAACCACCTCATCACCTTCCCAGTAGCTTTCAATTTGTAAGCCGTATGAATTATCGTGACCACAGCCAAAACAGCCATTCGGTCGCATTTTTTCTTGTATTGATACATCTGTTGCCATTATCTGCTCGCTCCTTCTTTAATTTATTTTCACGTACAAAAAACCCAGCCTAACATACGTTAGGCTGGGTTGGTAGCTGCAACAGAAACAGGTGCCTATTTCATTGTGAAGCCACGCTTAGTAAGAAAATCACGTATGAAGGGCCTAGACTCTTTGCCAACTAACGCTCGCATTTCCTCACTCCAACAACTGTCTTTTTTACCGCCTGTGCGCGATTTATAATATGCTCGTATATGCTCATCATAAACTTCTATCCCACTCACATCATTGGGGTTTGAATAGCTGTCATCTTTTAACACGGTCGATAAAGGCAAGCGAGGTTTCACTTCTGGGTCTTGGTCTGGGTAACCTAAGCACAAGCCAAACACGGGATAGACTTGATCAGGCAAACCAAGCAAATCAGACACTTCTTGTGGGTTGTTCCGTAACCCACCGATATAACAAATACCTAAACCCAATGATTCTGCCGCAACCACACAATTTTGTGCAGCTAAAGCCACATCCGTTGTTGCAACGATAAAATGCTCGGTCATGCCGGCACTAAAATCCCCATCTTGCATTTCACAAGCCAACTGTGGCCTATGTAAATCGGCACAAAAAACTAAAAACTCAGCAGCACTGCTAACATAACGCTGCCCACCCGCCAGTTCCGCTAACTTGGCTCGCTTATCGGCATCACGAATTCGTATTACCGTGGTGGCTTGTATATTACTGGATGTTGCTGCTGCTTGACCGCAACTGACAATTTCATTGATTAAATCATCGCTCACGGCTTGATCGGTAAACTTTCGTATTGACCGGTGAGACTTTAATAGCTTGGTAACTTCATTCATTCTTATATCCTAAGTAAATTTGGAGACTATTAACTCATGTTTAACACATAGTTTATTTCTGGCATCATTCGTTCAACACATTGATGCCCCTCTGAAATAGCTTCATTAGCACGATAAAATTCTAACAACCCAATATGAGCCAACTTTGGTGTCAATAAAATATCTGGCGGATCACCCGCCATTCTACTTCGTGTAATTCTATCTTGTGTAATATTAATCGAGCCAGCAATTGCTTCGAAAAGCCCCGGGGCTTCGTTAGCCGGCCTTACTTTAGAAAAAGCAGCCGCTGTATATTCACTCACAAAATCAGTAATTTTATTAACAACACCAGACTCACGCTTAACCTGCTTTGGTGGTTTATTAAAGTGTTTGCCAACAATGCCTCCATTTAAATTCACTGCAATAACAATATCAGCCCCTAAGGCGCGACACACAGAAATAGGTACAGGGTTTACTAAGCCACCATCCACTAACCATTTGTTATTATTATTAATAGCTGGAAACAAGCCCGGTAATGAAATGGATGCCCATACAGCTTCAATCATAGCGCCTTTTGTTAACCACACCTCTCGGCCTGTTTCTAACTCTGTTGCCACAGACGCAAATTGCTTACTCTGCGAACCAATAATCAGAGAGTCACTGGCTACATATTTATCCAAAAAACCATGTAAACGCTCAGTATTAACAAAGCCATTCAACGAGCTATTTATTTCAAAAAACCGAGCGGTTTCTAACTTACTCAACGAGCAAACCCAGTTTTCTAATTTAGAAAGATTATTGGATACATAAGATGCTCCCACTAAAGAGCCAATTGAGGTTCCACACACAATATCCGGCTCAATGCCTTGCGCGCGCAACGCATTAATAACGCCAATATGAGACCAACCCCTTGATGAACCACTCCCTAACGCTAAACCAATCTTCATACAAACCCCATTACTTTATTAAACCAAGATATTAGCTGAGTATAACTAGCACCTACAAAAGAGAGAGCATTGAAGCAAGCCGAATATAGTAAATCAAGAAAAAAGCATTAACCAATGCCAAGCAAACATGGCTTGTTTAGGCACTACAACGTGTAATCATCTTTACACTCGGCCTTATTTAAGAAGGCCACGTTTATTATCAGCGTATCAGAAGGAAAAAAAAGTCAGCCTGTTTTTGCCTGCTCGTTTAGCCGCATACATCGCTTGATCAGATTGTCGCATAAGCGTGTCCAACTCATCACTGTCATTAGGATAAAACGCTATACCACAAGAAGCCGTAACATGATGTGAATTTCCATCAATTAAGTAAGGTTTAGATAATGAATGCAACATTCGATTCACTATCTGCTCACACTGGTCGTGAGATTCTAGCTCACCTAATAACAAGGCAAACTCATCGCCACCTTGGCGAGACACCGTATCTCCGTCCCGAACACTCGTTGAAATTCGCGCAGCAACCTGAATAAGTAACTGGTCCCCTATATCATGTCCGAACTCATCATTAATCGGTTTAAAACGATCCAAATCGAGGAAGCAAATAGCCAGTGGAGTGTCGTTACGTTTGCTATGAGCAACCGCCTGTTTAAATCGATCTGCAAATAATGAGCGGTTAGGTAGCCCCGTCAACGAGTCATAATGAGCCAGCTGCTTAAGTTTTTCTTGCTGCTCTTTGGCATGCGTAATATCAACATACATTGCCACGTAGTGAATAACGCCCCCTCTATCATCTAAAACACTTGAAACCGTCAATGAACAAGTTTTTAAGCCCATATTTTTAGTCTGTATATTGATCTCACCTCGCCAAAAACCATCCTCTTTAACGCAGCCCCAAATATTATCAAAAAATTCTTCAGGGTACTCGCCAGAATGAAGAACACGCCCCATAAGACCCTTAATTTCATCGGGTTCATACCCCGTCAGCTCACAAAAAGAGGGGTTTACATCCCTGATAATTCGTTCGGGATCAGCAACCAGAACCCCTTCGTGCACATCAAGAAAGACTCTCGATGAAAGCGCTAAGCGAGCTTCCTCTTGCTTTCTTGCGTCAATATTCTTCCAAACAGCATAAAGCACCTGCTTACCCTTAAGCCTAACTGCCGTTAAACTAATTTCTAGCCAAATGAGTTCCCTCATTTTTGTTAAATATTGCCATTCAAAGGTGTGCGTTCCTTTTTCTAAGGTTAAGGCGCGCACCTTACTCGCTTGAGCCTCACTTCTAACACCGCTGCATTGAAGCTCTGGTGATAAATCAACCTGTGATTTATTTAAAATGGCGTTTTTTGAGTCATAGCCAAGCATTCGTGCCGCTTGTATATTACATTGACTAAAAACTGACGTTTCCATATCAAAAAGTAACACACCATTGCTTGTATTGTTAAAAACGATATCGTAAAGTTCTTTGCTGGCGGCCAACTCTTCAGCCTGATGAACTGTCGTCTGTAATAGTTCTTTAAGTTCTTTCTCGCTCTCTTTTGCTTGCGTAATATCTGTAGAAATACCGAGCAAACCAATCACCATTCCCTGCTCATCTAATAGCGGCTTTTTTACCGTGGAGTAATAACTTGCCCGCCCTGTTTTCGCAACAACATTACATTCCTCGGCCTCAACCGACTTATTTTCCCGCATAACAATGTTGTCATTTGCGACTAACTCCTTAGAGTCTTCTAGGGAAAAGAACTGAGCATCATCAAGGCCAAGAATATCGTCTGCCGAGCAGTCAAACAACTCACAAACCTTTTGGTTAACATAGGTATAACGACCATGAGTGTCTTTTGTATAAATATAGGCACCGATATGCTCAAGCATCGACCGAAAACTATCTCGGCGCCTTACCTCATCGGCACGTGCTTTCTTCAGGGCCGTGTATTTAGACAAAAGGCCTTCTTCGCTGTCGCTCACAGTCGAAGATAGCTGTATCATTCGTTGGGCAACATCTAAACGAATACTCAGTTCGTCATTAGCCATGGAGATTGAAAGATAATCATTCGCACCTGCCAATAAACAATCAGCAGTTTCGCTGGCATCGTCCGTTGAGCTCAACAATAAAATATACGATTGATTCGCAGGTAATACTGCCTTAATGTCCCGGCAAATATCGGCTCTTTTTACATTTGCACTATCAAAACCAAGAATAATGACCTGCGGTGCATTATCTTCGTTCAATACCTCTAAAGCTTTTGAAGCACTGTCTACCGCGATCACTTCATGACCCCGTTGCTCAGTTAGCGCAAGTAACTCTAAACGTATATTTTGATTATTCTCGACAATAAGTAACTTCATCAAAGCACCCATTGTCCGTTAATAGACAAGACGATCAGCCTTCCACACAAGACGAGCGACTTGGAGTAACCGAGCTTAACCAAACCTTTAATTTTTCAAGCGTTGATATATCCACACGCTCCAGTTTTTGTTGAAGATCAATAATACCCCTTGATACATCGACCATTCGACGGCGTTTATCTCGGCTAACTGACTTCAAGCAGTCCATAACGTCTTTTTCAAGCATGCCTGATTGATTCATTAACAATCCAATAGCAACGCCCGTCGTACGGTTATTGCTTATTTTATCATCGATATTTTGAACCCGCTGAGAATACGTCTGACGCTCCTCATGCCATAGCAAGCCCAAGTGAATATTAATACAAATATCGGCAAGTGCTGGAGAGCCATTAATAAAACCGACTGAATTTTTCAGGGAATCTATAGGAAGGTCGTAAACTACAGATTCCATCTGAGATGCATTAACACCCGATATTAAATAAGGAGAACCGCCTTGCTGCAATACTGATTGACAATCTTTAATGCGAGAAACATCTACAATACAAATATCTGCAATTGATACATTTGATGTTAGGAAGGGGTCAAATTCAAGTTGATAGCCCATCTCGAACAACTCCTTTTTTGACCGGTGAAATACTGATTCTTCAACGCCATAAACATGAACGTTAACAATGCTACCCTGATGCAAATCATACTCCCAAAAACATACTATAAATCCATTAGTTTTAGTTCGGGGCGGGGTGTAGGCCTCAACACTGTATTATGCTACAACAGCATTGCTTGCAATTCAATGTGATTATTCAAGCATCTTCCTTTTGCAGCTTTTTAGTGCACTAAAGCAGCAAATACTTAAGCTTTCTGCTACTTAACGACGATTATGCTTTTACATTAATGCGTTTTCTCCACTATTGCCGAGCCACTACCTCGTGGATCACTAGCGGAGGTAACTTTATTGGCTTGCTTATCCCATAAAATAGCGTGCATATTGCCATAGCGCCTACCGACTGATTTAAGCTGATGTCCTTTCAATTTTAATGAGGCTTCCACTTGTTGATTAAACGTATTCGGCTCATGTTGAATCACATCAGGTAAATATTGATGGTGATAACGAGGTAGGGCTACCCAAGAACTCGGCTGAGCAGACTTTTCCGCGTCTAAAATAGCTAATAACACCATACTGATTATTCGACTACCCCCCGGTGTTCCCAATAAACCCACTCGGTGGTTATCTTCTATAAACGTTGGTGACATGCTAGACAGCATTCGCTTACCCGGCTGTATAGCATTGGCTAAACCACCCACCAAACCATAGACATTAGGCGTACCCGGCTTAATTGAAAAGTCGTCCATCTCATCATTTAACAAAACACCTGTGCCCGCTGGCACAAAACCAGAACCAAAGGGGTAGTTAATAGATAAGGTGGCGGCTACCCTGTTCCCTGCTTTATCAAGCACGGAAAAATGCGTTGTATCGTGCCCTTCTATTGTATTTAATCCCGTCAAATCTTTACTTGGAACAACACTATCTAAGCTCAGGTTTTTTGCTAAGGTTTTAGCATAGCTTTTTTCCATTAAGCGCTCAGTGGGTACATCAACAAAGTCACTGTCTCCCATATAAAGCGCCCTTGCCTGATAAGCGCGGCGCATCGCTTCAACAACCACATGAATTCGTGTCGCCTCATCCATCGCAAGCAAGTCATAATCTTCTAATATATTCAACGCAATGGACAACACCAAGCCACCCGATGACGGCAATGCCGCCGAGACAACTCGCATGTTGTTATAATCAATAACAACCGGTTCACGTTCTTTAACTTGGTAATTTGCTAAATCCTGCTCACTCCAAATACCGCCGGCTTGTTGTACACCTTTCACTAATTTAGTAGCCACATCACCCTGATAAAAGCCAGAAAAACCATCATCTGCTAAGTGTTGTAATGTTGCTGCCAAATCGTGCTGAATAATAACCTCACCCAACTTAGGGACTTCCCCTTGCCTTAAGAATATTGACTTCGCTGGTTCACTTGCTGCTAATACCGGTTGACGAAACCGTGCCAATTGCTGGTAATGCTTATTAACTGCAAAACCCTTTTTTGCTAAGCGAATCGCAGGGAGTAAGCTTTCAGCTAAACTTAGCTCGCCATATTTTTCAGATAGATGTACCAATGCGGCAGGTAAGCCAGGAATACCGGCGGCTAGCGCGCCATTAACCGAAGCTGACTTATTTGCTTGCCCTGTTATTGCATCTAAATACATATCTCGGTGTGCCGCGCTAGGCGCTACTTCTCGCCCATCAACCATCACCTGTTTACCATCACTTGCACGGTGTAGCAGCCAAAAACCGCCACCACCCAGACCCGATCCAAAAGGCTCTACAACCGCCAATGCAGCACTCATTGCCACGGCGGCATCAAAGGCGTTACCGCCTTTATTTAGAACCTCTAGCCCTGCTTGGCTAGCAGCTGGGTGAGCACTGGCAACAGCCTGCGCTGGTGGGCGCAAGTTTTGCTTACTACAAGCCGCTAAAAATAAAAAAACACAAAGAATAATTAGACGGCGCATGGTATTACTTACCCGCCATCAGGTTTTCATATTTAAGCTGTAATTCAGCTGTCGATTCAACATTATTTGGGTCTTTTGGAATACACTCAACAGGACAAACCTCCACACATTGTGGCGTATCAAAATGCCCCACACACTCGGTGCATAAATCAGGGTCTATATCATAAATTTCTTCGCCCTGTGTAATGGCATCATTTGGGCATTCAGGTTCACAAACATCACAGTTGATGCATTCATCAGTAATTAATAAAGACATGATTAACTTAATTTCTCCAATATAGCTTGTTTAATAGTTGCAGGAACAAACTTGCTCACATCACCACCGTGTCGTGCAATATCACGTACCAGTGTTGATGAAAGGTCAGCCCATTCCGAATGTGTTGTTAAAAAGATAGTTTCAAGGTCTGGCATCATTTGTCGATTCATACCCGCCATTTGCGCCTCGTATTCAAAGTCGGCAATAGAACGCACACCCCGCACGATGATTGTCGCCTGTTGCTGCTCGGCAAGATCAACGAGCAAACCTTCAAAGTCAATCACCTCTACATTGGCATACTCAGCTAACGCAATTTTTGCTAATTCAACACGCTGCTGCATATCAAAAAACGGGTTTTTACCTGCACTTTTTGCAACGGCAACAACAACCCTATCGAACAACTCTGCTGAGCGTTGAATAATATTAATATGGCCGTGGGTAATCGGATCAAAAGTGCCTGGGTATATAGCTGTTTTACTCATTTTTCTTCTCGGTAGTATAAATAATAGGCAACTTGCCCACTTGTCTTACAACGGTGCTGCCGCCAATTGCTTGGTAAAAAGTCTAAATCTAATTTTCGCTCACATTCTAAGTAAATAGCAGCATCATCGGCCAAAAACCCATTATCTTCTAATAACTGACAACATTCCTCTAACGCACCTTGTCTAAAAGGCGGATCTAAAAAAACCACATCAAAACACGGGTCACTCGCCTTGGGCTTAGTTTTTAAAAAATCCAAGGCAGAACGATGCATTAACTGTATGGCCTCTGTTTGTAGTGCCTCTTTATTGCTTCGTAGCGATTTTATGATCGGCGTTTCACGCTCAACCATTAACACGTGCTTCGCCCCTCGTGAAGCAGCTTCAAAACCTAAAGCACCACTACCTGCGTATAGGTCTAAACAATTTGCATTCGGCAAAAAAGACTGCAGCCAATTAAATAAGGTTTCCCTGATAGGATCGGTGGTTGGGCGCAAACCCTCAACATTTGGAAAGACTATTTTTCGCCCTCGCCACTGTCCTGCAATAATTCGAACTTTATTATCTTTTCCTGCCATTACTCGTTTCCACCTTGCTTTTGTCCCACGGTCACCATCACCATTTTATCGATAAGAACTCGACGCTGAAAAGCGTCTTGTATGTCTGATAATGTGACTTCATTAATCTTGCTTAGATACGTATTTAAGTAATCCAGCGGTGCACCACTGGCAACAATACTCACCACATTAGATAGTAGTTTTTTATTACTGTCTAAACGTAACGCAAAACCACCACTGATATTTTTCTTAGCGGCAATAAGCTCTTCTTCATTAACACCTTTTTCGATAAATTCTAGTAAGGTTTGTTTTGTCGCTGTCGCCGCTTCCACTACTTTTTCATTGCGTGTTTGCAAACCCATCAGAAACGGGCCTTTTTCCATCATCGGGTGAAAGTAGCTATAGGCGCTGTACGCCAAGCCGCGCTCCTCTCGAATTTCTTTCACAATTCTAGAGCTAAAGCCGCTACCGCCTAAAATATGATTCCCTACCGATAAAGCAACATAATCGGCATCGTTATGCGTTACCACAGGTGTACCATACATTAAGTGCGTTTGCTGCGAAGGATACTCTAAGTGAATACTTTTCCCTTTCACCACATCAGGAACCTTTGCTATCGGCTGAGCTTTTTCACCCATAGGTAAGTCAGCCAATAAGTCCGCCACCATTTGCTCAGCTTGCTGGCGCGAAACACCACCCACTAAAATAACCTTTAAATTCTTAGCCACATAATAACGCTGATAAAAACTTGATAAATCATCTCGTGACAAAGCTGACACCGATTCAACCGTACCTCGCACAGGTTTAGCATACGGGTGCTCTTGATAAATTTCTTTATACAAAGCCAATTGCGCTAAGGTTCCCGGTGATTCTTCTCGCCGTTTAATACCTAATAGCGTTTGCTCTTTCACCCGATTAAAATCATTCGCTGGGAAATCAGGGGAATTTAATACATTTTTAAATGCCGCCCAAGAGCGCTTAAGCGCTTTCTTTTCACTCAAACTTCTAAACGTTAAGGTACTAAAGTCTCTTGAGACTCCTGTGCTCAACTGCGCGCCCACGCTTTCAAATTGCTCCGCTATTTGCTGTGCTGTTTGACCCGCTGCGCCTTCATCAAGCAATGCACTGGTCAAGCCAGCCACGCCATTTTGTGCTGCATCGTAGGCACTGCCCGCATTAAAAACAAGTTGAACATCAACGATGGGTAAGCCCTTAGTTGGAACAAAGTAAACATCAGCCCCATTATCACTACGCCAATGTTGAATGGTGGGTACAGATAACGCTGAGAAACTTATCAGCAGTAAGGTTAATCCGCTGACTAAAATCCTAATTCGCATGTGAGTTCTCCTTCGGTAACATTTGCACCACGGTTAAGTGGTCTTCAATCAAATATTTAATGGCAACTTGCTGAAGCTGCTCAGCGCTAACCGCGTTAACCTTCTCAACATACTCCGCGCTTCTTTGCCAACCCACGCCCACCGTTTCCAACATACCTAATTGCATCCCTTGATAAAAATTAGAGTCTTTTTCATAAACAGAGGCGGCTATCACCTGCGCTTTAATACGATCTAGCTCTTTTTGAGCAACGGGCTTATCTTGCAACTGCTTAATTTGCTCCAATAATGCACGTTCAAGCTCATCCACACTACGCCCATCAACTGGCACGCCATCAAATAAGAACAAGGTTGGAAGACGTGCGTTCATGTCATACCCCGCACTAGCACTTGAAGCAATTTGTGAACCACGCACTAAATTAGATTCCAAACGCGCACTATTACCGCCACTTAAAATTCCTGATAACACTTCCAAGGCATACACATCATCGGTATTTTCTAATGAATTCAATACCGGCACTTTATAACCCATGAGTAAATAAGGCACTTTAGCCGTTTGCTTAACGATACCTCGACGAAGGCCTACCTGTGGCACTTCAATACGCTGTTTTACCGGTTTAAAATCAACCGCTGGAATCGGTGAAAAATAATGTTCAGCCAGTTTAAACACCTCATCAGCCTGCACATCCCCCACCACAACCAAGGTAGCATTATTAGGTGCGTACCATTGTTTATACCAAGCGGCTAAGTCAGCCAGCTTCATATCTTCCAAATCCTGCATCCAACCAATAATGGGGTTACGGTACGGGCTACTAGTAAAAGCCATCGCTTTAAAATATTCATACGCTTGCGACTGCGGCTTATCTTCTGTACGCATCCTTCGCTCTTCCATCACCACTTGCAGTTCTTTCACAAACTCTTTTTCTTGTAGTTTTAAATGCTGCATTCGCTCGGCTTCAAGCCTTAAGCTAACCTCTAAACGTGACGCTTCCATTGTTTGAAAATACGCGGTGTAATCTGCCCCCGTAAACGCATTTTCACGCCCACCATTTGCTGCAATTATTTTAGAAAACTCACCCGGTTCTAATTTATCGGTTCCTTGAAACATCATATGTTCCAGCACATGAGACAGACCTGTCACTCCGTCATGTTCATAACTAGCGCCAACCTTATACCAAATTTGCGAGACCATAACCGGTGCACGGCGATCTTCTTTCACCAATACTTTTAAGCCATTTTTTAGTACTTTTTCGTGTACTATATTAGGCAGAATTTCTGGTGAGGCAAAAGCACTCAACGAATAGACAATATTCAACATTAAAACCGTGCTTAATAGTTTTATCATTCTGCTCTCACATAACCCTATTTAAAATGGGCATTTTACGACACCGCCCTCGGAAACACACGATATCATGTTTGGATTTGGTAAGAAAAAAAAGGGCACTGCGCCTAGCGATATAGAAACAACTGTTGACGATGATACTTCTGAAAAACCCAAAGAAGGTTTCTTTAGTCGCCTTAAGAGTCAACTATCAAAAACACGTACTGGCTTAACAGGTGGTTTAGGCAATCTATTTCTTGGTAAAAAGCAAATAGATGAAGATTTATTTGAAGAGCTTGAAATGCTATTGCTAACCGCCGACGTAGGTATTGAAGCAACGCAACAGATCATCGACAAGTTAACTCAACGTGTTGCACGCAAACAGCTTTCTGACCCTCAAGCGTTAAGCGCTGCCTTACAAGAAGAAATGCTGTCTATTTTAGAACCCAACCAACAAACGCTAAACATTCCTGATAGTGACGAGCCATTTGTTATTTTAGTGGTCGGTGTGAACGGCATGGGCAAAACAACCACTATTGGTAAACTAGCAAAACGCCTACAAGCCGAAGGTAAAAGCGTGATGCTCGCTGCAGGTGATACCTTTAGAGCCGCCGCCATTGAGCAATTACAAGAATGGGGAACACGTAATAATATTGAGGTAGTTGCACAGCACTCAGGTGCCGATTCGGCCTCTGTTATTTATGATGCTTTTGAAAAAGCACGCGCTCGCAATATTGACGTTCTTCTGGCCGATACGGCGGGACGTTTACATACTCAAACCAACCTCATGAACGAGTTGAGTAAAATCAATCGCGTGATTAAGAAATTAGATGAAAATGCTCCCCATGAAGTGATGTTAGTCCTTGATGCTGGAACGGGTCAAAACTCAATCGCACAAGCTAAACACTTTAATGAAGCAACGCCACTAACAGGCATTACCCTCACCAAGTTAGATGGCACAGCCAAAGGCGGAATTATTTTTGCCATTGCTAATAAGTTCAATATCCCTATTCGCTTTATCGGCATTGGCGAAGGGATTGATGATTTGCGAGAATTTGATGCCAAGCAGTTTACTCAAGCATTATTTGAGCAGCCGGATGAAAGCAAGTAAGTAATATGTTGCAATTTATCAATGTTAGTAAGCGTTACCCTGGCGGAGCAGAAGCGCTAAAAAACGTTAGCTTTGAAATTCAGCAAGGAGAAATGGCATTTCTTACTGGGCACTCTGGCGCCGGTAAAAGCACCTTGCTCAAACTTATTGCTGTACTTGAACGCAGTACGCACGGGCAAGTGATGCTCGACAGCCAAAATATTGGTCGCATACCGCAACGTTTAGTGCCCTATGCTCGGCGCAAAATCGGCATGATTTTCCAAGACCATCGTCTACTACACGATCATACCGTTTTTGATAATGTTGCCCTGCCCCTTATTATTTCAGGTCACCAACAGCACGAAATTAAACGACGAGTTCGTGCCGCACTCGATAAAGTAGGCTTATCAGGCAAAGAGCAGCGCTACCCTATTACCTTATCGGGTGGTGAGCAACAACGCATAGGCATTGCTCGCGCCGTCGTCAACAAACCCCCAATGATTCTCGCTGATGAACCAACGGGAAACCTTGACCCTGAATTATCTGCAGAAATTATGCAATTATTTGAACAATTTAACCAAGTCGGCGTCACCGTTCTAATTGCTAGCCACGATGTACCACTAATTAAGCAAATGGGCTACCGAATGCTTGAACTGTCTCAAGGGGAGCTCGTACAAGAAAATGGCTAGACGACGCAGCAGCATCCAAAAACCCGTTTTAAACTTCAGCCCACGTGCTTATATTCGCATTCACCTGCGCACCTTTTTTTCCAGCCTTGGCCGTTTTTCTAGAGCACCCTTTAACTTTATGATGACCGTCAGCGTCATCGCCATCACGCTATCACTCCCTGCTGGCCTGTTATTGTCGATCAATAACCTGCAAACACTTAGTGGCCAAATAGACCTTAATAACAATATATCTATTTTCCTAAAATCAAACACCCCGCTCAGTAACGCCAAAGCACTCACCACGTCGTTACAGGGGAAAGACAGTGTTAGCCAAGCTGTATTAATCGATAAACAAGCCGCACTAGAAGAGTTTCGTCAATATAGCGGCTTTGATTTAGCCATTGGTATGCTCGATAACAACCCACTCCCTCACGTTATTCAAGTCACCCCTCATATTGACAACCCAGCATCACTTGAAAGCCTTGTTAATGAGTTGGAGCAACATGCCGACACTCAATTAGTACAAATGGACATGGGCTGGCTTGAACGCTTAAATGGCTTTTTATATATTGCAGAGCGAGCCACCACGCTTGTAACCATTTTGCTCGGTTTTGCCGTGTTACTCATTGTCAGCAACACCATTCGCTTAGAGCTACATAGCCGCCGAGATGAAATTGACATCACCCGCTTAGTGGGAGCAACACCCTCATTTATCATGCGCCCGTTTATTTATAGCGGTTTTTGGTATGGTTTTTTTGGCGGCCTACTCGCCTGTCTGTTGGTCAACATATCCATACTATTAATTGATAGCCCCACAAGCTCTTTAGCCAGCCTTTATAACAGCTCATTTAGCCTACAAACAATGCCCTTTCTTCATGCTGTATTGTGGATCGCTTTCTCTGTGTTGCTAGGCATTTGTGGCTCATGGATTGTAGTCAGTCGGTATTTATCAAAACTAGAGCGCTAGTACTTAGCACTCCCAACTTTTCCTAAAACCTTATATTTCAAATATAGAAGCATCAAATACAAAGAAAAAGCAGGAATAAAAAATGGTCACTTGTTATTTACGGTATGTCATCAATCCAAATAAAGTAAATGAATTTGAACATTATGCGAAGCTTTGGATCCCCCTTATCACTAAATTTGGAGGGGAGCATCACGGCTATTTTCTCCCATCAGAGGGTGCAAACAATATTGCTTTAGCATTATTTTCGTTCCCTAGCCTAACGAAGTACGAACAATACCGTGCTGATTCGTTCAAAGACAAAGAGTGTCTCGCTGCCTTTGAGTATGCAAAAGAAACAAACTGTATTGTTAGCTACGAAAGAAGTTTTTTCCGCCCCGTATTTTAATAAAAAGCACCCTCTTTATTTATGAATGAGATAAAACAAAAAATTGCAATATTCATTGATGCCGATAATGCACCCGCAGGAAAGTTTGAAGATGTTCTGAGCGAGGTGGCAAAGTATGGCGTCATAACTATTCGTAAAGCATATGGCAACTGGAAGTCACCAACACTAAAGTCATGGGAAGCACTTCTACACGAACATGCTATTCAACCCGTTCAACAATACGACTTAACAAAGGGAAAGAATGCTTCCGATATAGCGCTAGTTATTGATGCTATGGATATCATGTATACCAAGCAAGTTGACGTGATGTGTTTTGTCTCATCTGATAGCGATTTCACACCCATGGTGACAAGGGCACTGGCAGAGGGCAAAGTTGTTCTAGGATTTGGTGAGAGAAAAACACCTTTACCATTTGTAAATGCATGCTCTAAATTTCTTTTCTTAGATAAATCAAGTACTGACAATCAAGACAGCTCTCAAGCTAAGAATATTAAGTCAGATACAAAATTAATCCAATTACTACGCCAGGCTATTGAAGCAACAGAAGATGATAAAGGCTGGGCTGCTCTTGGCCCCGTTGGATCACACATTTCAAACCAAACATCATTTGACAGTAGAAATTATGGGTTCAAAAATCTAAGTAGCTTATTTAAATCCATTGACTTATTTGAATTAAAAAAAGGCCCGGGAAACTCTTATTTAGTTCGTGATACCCGTAAAAACAAGGCTTAATAGGGCGCTATATTTAAAAATATGATATGCATATGGAAACAACCCTTTTATGGCTTGCCACTTTATTACCAATAGTCATTAGCCCAGGGCCTGCAAATATTTTATATGCGGCATCAGGCAGTGCTTTCGGTATTCGAGCCACGCTACCTTTTTGGCTGGCAACCAATATTGTTAGCATTTTTCAAACATTGGCTATTGGGTTTGGTTTAGATTATTTGCTATCGAGCCACCCTCAACTAACGTTAATGTTGAAATATATGGGTATTATTTTTTTACTCTACCTTGCCTTCAAATTCTTTAAAATGTCGAATACTGTCAAAGAGAATATTGCGCCTCTTACCTTTAAAGACGGAGTCATTATTGAGCTGCTTAACATTAAATTCCTGTTAGTTCCAACCATTATGTTTTCACAGTTTTACCACTCAGAAACGGCTGGCTATACACAAATATTCATCTTAACTTTTTGCTTAGTTTCTTTAACACTGGTAACAAGCATGGTGTGGATAATCGGTGGCAAATCGTTTCTAAAAAAGAAACCCAACAGATTCAGGGAACACTCTTCGGATCATTACTGTGCTTGACTGCTTTATGGTTATTCATCAGCTAAACAGCTTATAAAGCGCTACATTTAGTTTAGAGATCGAATATCTTAAATCTCCATCCGCTTAGCACATTTGCTATACTTAAAGGAGATACTTATATTGTGAGTGCAAAATTGCACTCCTTTGGGAGGATAGATAACAATGACACACGCATTAATGATACCTACAAAATTATCGGCTGGCTCACTCGATGCCTATATCGCATCAGTTTCGTCTGCGCCTGCACTGAGTGCAGAACAAGAAATAGAACTCGCTAAACGCTTACGCAACGATAATGACTTGGAAGCTGCGCGCACTCTTGTGTTATCCCATATGCGTTATGTGATCCATATTGCTAGAAGTTACAGCGGTTATGGCCTTGCTCTACCCGACCTTATCCAAGAAGGCAGCATTGGTCTTATGAAAGCGGTTAAACGCTTTGACCCAGAAGTGGGCGTTCGCTTAGTGTCGTACGCTGTTCATTGGATAAAGTCTGAAATCCATGAATTTGTGATCAAAAACTGGCGAATTGTTAAAGTGGCAACGACCAAAGCCCAACGTAAGTTGTTTTTTAACCTACGAAAGAAAAAGAAAAACCTTACTTGGCTGAATGAAACAGAAGCCGATGCTATTGCTAATGACCTTGGTGTAGATAAATCTGCCGTTTATGAAATGGAAAAACGTCTAAGCAATAGTGATATGGCGTTTGATGGCCACCAAGATGATAAAGCAGAATCTGACGAGCAAAGTTATACACCCGCGAGTTTTGTAACAAAAGAAGAGCATAACCCTGCAAGTCTTGTTGAGATACAGGATGAGAAAACACATAACTCATCAAATCTGCAAACGGCACTGAATAAACTAGATGAGCGTAGTCGCGTAATACTTGCTGAACGCTGGCTTAGTGAAGAGAAGTCAACCTTGCATGAGTTAGCTGATAAGTACCAAGTATCAGCCGAGCGTATTCGCCAGCTTGAGAAAAATGCGATGAATAAAGTTAAGCAAGAGTTGCTTGAGTTCAATCCTGCATAAAACAAATAAGCAAGCAGCTAACGTTAGTTGCTTGCTTCTAAACGCAGCGTTAGTAGTTGGTTTTTCTGAATCATCTCAAGATGCTTTAAAAAGCTCATCCCCAATAAAACGGCCTCACCTTCCATACTAGGATTTATGTGCGCAGGAATGTTTTTTAACTCAATAGACCCTAGCTTAACTGAATCTAGCAACACTTTATAAACGGTAATATCACCATTCGCTGTTCGCGTTCTTTGTGGCGAGCCTGCCGTTAAATTCATTCTATTCGCCAGCTTTCCAGGAATACTAATATTCGTTGCACCGGTATCAACAACGAATAACGCCCTAGAGTTGTTAATCTGCCCTTCTGCAAGATAGTGGCCCTGCCTGTTTTGCATTAAGATCACTTCTGCTGTCCCATCTTCTGTAAAAACAGCCTCAGGCCGAAGGTTAGGATTTGCTTGTTGTTCTAAATAACGATCAAAACCTAGAACAATCATCATAAGCAAAGCAACCCACGCTAAGGACACCATCACTCTTGATATTTTATTATTTGACTGACTACTCGTCATAAATACTCATACTGTTATCAATAAATGTCACTTTTTTAACAAACTCATTTGTAATCACCTTTCTCGCAAGTAAGCCTATCCGTGACAAGAACAAGAAATATAGCATATTTATATCAAAGGTAATGATCTAGTAATAAAGCAGAAAACAGTAGCATTAAATAATTAATTGAATAGCGAAATGTTTTCATCGCAATCACATCATTCGATGTTTTCATCAATAATAGTGCGTAAAAAAGAAACCCTAGCCCCGAAGCAATCGCCACAACTAGATACAACAATCCACTCATGCCGGTTAAATATGGCAGCAAACTAACCAATATCAAGAGCACGGTATAAAACACGATCTGTAATCGGGCAAAATCAGCACCATGAGTGACGGGTAGCATTGGGATATCCGCCTTCGCATATTCATTCCGTCGCGCCACAGCCAATGCCCAAAAATGGGGTGGTGTCCAAATAAAAATTATTAAGAATAACAATAAAGCATGCGGATCAATTGAATCGGTAACGGCACACCACCCCAATACAGGTGGAGCCGCACCCGCAGCTCCACCGATGGTTATATTCTGCGGTGTTGCATGCTTTAAATACACTGTATACACCACGGCATACCCCATCAACGAAAGAAAGGTTAGCAATGCGGTCAATACATTCACTAGTTGAATTAATATAACCATAGAAACAAGACCCAAGCTAAACGCAAAAACCAACACTTGCGAACCCGACAAATCACCTTGCGGTAGTGGGCGGCCTTGTGTTCGTGTCATCTTAGCGTCATATTTCTGATCTAAATAATGATTAATGGCTGCTGCGGAAGAGGCTGCCAAGCCAATGCCTAGCGAACCAAACACCAACGCTTGCCAAGGCACCATAGCAGGGCTAGCTAAAAACATACCTACCACAGCGGTAAACAAAATAAGCAGCACCACCTTCGGCTTACATAATTGGTAATAGCTTCTCCAATGCGTACTGAAACCCGACATATTAATACTGTGTGCAGTCATAATTTTTCCCTCTGAGCTTGTTCGCCTACCAGCAGCCTAAAATTCAAATAAACCATACTTAATAACAACACCGCTGCCACTGCATTATGTGCCACAGCAACTGCTAAAGGTAAACTAAGCAAAACATTTAACGTACCGAGCAACAGCTGACTCAGCAAACAAACCAGCAATAGCATTGATTCTTTTTTTGCTCTAATCTTAAAAAGAAAGAAAGCCAGCAAAGACAATATTAACGTTGTCACCCCAGCACCCATACGATGAACCCAATGAATAGCTGCTCTGGCTTGCTGGCTAAGCACCCCATATTCATAATCCACCCCAAGACCTCTCCACAAAACGAACCCTTCTTGATAATCGACATCAGGTAACCACGACTCACCAAAACAAGTCGGTAGTTCTGGGCAGGCCAGCGCTGCATAATTGGTACTCGTCCAGCCCCCAAGAGCAATTTGAGCAATTAATACAAACAAGCCAAACTGAGCCAATTTCCTCACTCTCGATTGATGTTTACCCATAACCTCACGGTCACGTCTTTGCCTTAATAAGAGTAAAAACAATAGGCTTAATGTCGCCAAACCACCCAACAAATGACCGATTACAATAATGGGTTTTACTAATAGGGTCACCGTCCACATACCCAAGGCACCCTGAAAGACAACCAAGACAACTAACAATAAGGTGATCCCTCGCTGCTTTGTTTCAGAACCCCACCATGCCAAATACGCCAATACTAAAATCACCAAACCTAAGCCGCTCGCAAAATAACGATGAATCATTTCCTTCCAAGCCTTAGATGCTTCAAGCGGTCGTTCTGGGTAATGCTCAGCCGCTAAATTAATGCCATGAGGAGTATCGTCAACAATAAGGCTTCCATAACACCCCGGCCAATCTGGGCAGCCAAGTCCCGCATCAGACAGGCGAACATACGCACCTAAAACAATAACCAATAAAGCCAGCAATATCCCAAAAATAGTCAGTTTCCTAAACACTGCCTAACCAATCTGTGATGCTTTAAGTAGTAATTTGAGATCTTTCTGAATACCGTACGGATCTGCATTTAACCGATATTTCATCATAATATTACCCAATGGATCAATTAACAGCATATCGCCATCAGCCAACTCTGGAACTAACTGCTTTAACTTATCAATATGCTCTTGCTGCCAACTGAAAACATTCAGCTCACGATCATGTTCTTGCGCAAGCTTCAGCTCATTCATTTCGGCTGACTTATTTAAATAGGCCCGTTTTAATCTAGGTGAATCTTTATTTAATAGCACGTTCAGTTGATGTAACAAGTGCATAGATTCCACACAGCTTTCGTCACAATGCCCATCAAAATCAAGATGCAACAATAACCACCGGCCTTTTAAATGACTCGTATCCAACAACTCCATATTAACCGTATAGTCTTGCAGATCCGTTGGTATGGCCGGTGAAACCAACTCCCCATAATTTTTAGTTTTATTATTTTCCAATAATTGCGGGTTAGTAAATAACAACCAAGCAAACAATACGGGCAACGCGAACAACCCCACAATCGACACCAGCTTAAGTCGATTTTTTGTTAATGTATTCATTATTCTCACCCCGTTTTAAACTGACTAAAAAACAAAGAATCACCCAGGCTACCGCCAAGGAAAACCACTGAAAAGCGTATCCGTAGTGCCTATCCGGCCCCATTTTCATCAAGAACCATTCTCGATCGTAACCATGTTCTTGCTGTTCATCCATTAACACTTGATAAGGCAGCACCTTATAACCTAGCTTTTCCGCAACCTGATCAAGGTTAATGATTTGCGTTACCGCTGGCCAGCCTGTAGACAGTTGATCCGCCCCTTCCAATTCAATAGCCACAACTGGAAAGTGGTCGAGTCGACCTTGGCTAGACAAGAAGGAAAGTTTAGTTTCAACCATCGGTAAACGTGATCTATCTTCACTTTGTGCAACCCAACCTCTATTTAACAAAACAGCCGTATTATTTGATAACTTAATGGGCGTTAAAACAAAGTAACCAACACGACCGTGCCTAACTTGATTATCTATTAGTATTTGATGTCTAGCATCCACATCACCTATCACCCTAACCGGCAAGTAACGTAGCTGGTTTTTCTCAAAATCTAGTTCTTCAATAAGCCTTGCAGGCAAATCCATCCGCGCCAACTGCATATCTAGCAATGTCTGTTTTTGCTCTGCCCGTCTAATTTGCCACTGCCCTAAACTAATTAAGAACAACAGCATAAGCCCTGCTAAGATAATTAAGGAGGCATTGACCTTGATTTGTAAACGACTAAAAAGCACCCGCAAATGCCTCCCTATCAATAAACAACCCAACTAACACATCATGCCTCCACTAATAAAGTACCTAATAATTTTCTCTCTATTCTTAATTGTATATAGTCTATTCAAAGCGTTTTATTACCTCTCAAACAAACAGTCTCAACCTAAGCATGTGGTTAAATTCTTGGCTATCCGTGTTGCTTTATCCTTAATTCTGTTTATTTCATTGTTACTCGCCACTCAATTTGGCTTTATTGGTTCACACACATTAATTCCATAACCATTCATACAATGCGTAACGACTACTAACAACAGAGGTTTATTAACTACAACCAATAAACAAACACAAACAAGCCCAACCAAACCACGTCAACAAAGTGCCAATACCAAGCTGCGGCTTCAAAGGCAAAATGATGCTCTGCTGTAAAGTGACCTTTAATGCTGCGCACTAATATAACGCTTAACATGATCGCACCAATCGTCACATGAAAACCGTGAAAACCCGTTAACAGATAAAACGTAGAACCATAAACCCCTGACGCCATCGTTAAATTAAGTTCCTGATAGCCATGCCCATACTCAACGGCTTGAAGTATTACAAATACAAATCCAAGTATTACCGTAACAGCCAAACCATAAATTAATGGTTTACGCTTATTATTCACTAATGCCCAGTGAGCGAACGTCACGGTTACCCCACTGGTCAGTAAAATAAGCGTATTAATTGAAGGCAAGCCCCAGGCTGACATTTTCTCATACGCTCCTCCAACGTCTGCGGGGCCATTCGTTGGCCACATAGCCGTATAGTTACTCCAGATAAACTCATGTGTTAACGCACCCGAGTCAGCACCTCCTAACCACGGCACCGAAAATACACGAATATAGTACAGCGCACCGAAAAAAGCGGCGAAGAACATCACCTCAGAAAAAACAAACCAAATCATTCCAACCCTGAATGACGCATCCTCAGCCTTGTTGTATAGACCGGATTCACTTTCATTGATAACCTCACCAAACCAGCCAAACAGCATAAACACCAGCACGAGAAAACCCACGAACATAATAATATCAGCCTGAGCTGAACCGTTTAGCAGACCCGCAAAACCGCCTAAAAATATAGTCATGCCAATAGAGCCAACAATTGGCCACTTGGTGCTATGAGGAACGTAATACGCGTTATTTGTCGACATAAAGCCACCTATTCCCTTTATTTTTAATCACAAGCAAAACGAACAGCTTGCATTAGTTATTGGTTAAAAAAACAAATGATCCAACATAAAATAATAGAGCGATACTAACCAGTATAAATACCGTTACCTTTTTGTTATTTCGTTTCTGGCTCACCTTATTTCACCCAACCCGAAGTAAACAATCATTACTTAATCTCTGGTGGCGTTGAAAAACTGTGATAAGGCGGAGGTGAAGAGAGCGTCCATTCCAGACCATCGGCTCCTTCCCAAACTTGACTCGTCGCTGGTTCACCACCTTTAATCGTCTTATAAACGATATAACAAAAGAACACTTGTGATAAACCAAAGGCAAAACCACCCAAACTGGACCACATATTAAACTCAGCAAATTGCACTGCGTAATCAGGAATACGTCGAGGCATACCGGCTAAACCTAAAAAGTGCTGAGGAAAAAATAATACATTTACCGAAACCGTTGATAACCAAAAGTGCCATTTCCCTAAGGTTTCGTTATACATATTCCCTGTCCACTTCGGCAACCAGTAATAGGTCGCAGCCATAATGGAGTATACCGCGCCAGTCACTAGCACATAGTGGAAATGGGCCACCACAAAATAGGTATCGTGGTACTGAAAATCAGCTGGCGCAATCGCTAGCATCAAGCCTGAAAAACCACCAATAGTGAACATAACGACAAAACCAATAGCAAATAACATGGGCGTCTCAAACGTTATAGACCCTCGCCACATTGTGGATACCCAGTTAAACACTTTCACCCCTGTTGGTACGGCAATCAACATCGTGGCATACATGAAAAACAACTCACCTTCGAGCGGCAAACCCACGGTAAACATATGATGCGCCCAAACAATGAAAGATAAAAATGCAATGGATGATGTGGCATACACCATTGAGCTATAACCAAACAATGGCTTCCGTGAAAAAGTAGGAATAATCGCCGAGACAACACCAAAAGCAGGCAGAATTAAAATATAAACTTCTGGATGGCCAAAAAACCAGAATATGTGTTGGAACAATACCGGGTCCCCGCCCCCTGCTGCATTGAAAAATGTTGTATCAAAAAACCGGTCGGTCAATAACATAGTGACCGCACCCGCTAATACTGGCATTACCGCAATTAACAAATAAGCCGTAATAAACCAAGTCCAAACAAATAGCGGCATTTTCATCAAGGTCATACCGGGTGCACGCATATTCAAAATGGTGACAATGACGTTAATAGCTCCCATCACCGATGATATACCCATCATATGAATCGCAAAAATCATAAAAGGAAAACCATTCCCCCCTTGTAGCACAAGAGGTGGATACAAAGTCCAACCGCCAGCGGGCGCGCCACCGTCCATAAAGAAGGTGGACAGCAACATAGCAAATGCAAAGGGTAGAATCCAAAAACTCCAGTTATTCATTCTCGGTAACGCCATATCTGGGCCACCGATCATAATCGGTAGCATCCAATTAGCCAGCCCAACAAAGGCAGGCATAACTCCACCAAAAATCATCACCAAGGCATGAACAGTCGTCATTTGATTGAAAAAACTCGGGTCAACAAATTGTAAACCGGGTTGAAACAATTCTAGACGGATGACCATCGCCATCGCCCCACCCAACATGAACATCAGTAAAGCAAACAACAAGTAAAGCGTGCCAATATCTTTATGGTTAGTCGTCGTAATCCAGCGCATAACGCCCTTCGCTGGATCATGGTCGTGGTGATCTTCGTGTATCGTAGTAACAGTCGCCATCCTTAAATCTCCTGATTACCTTAATGCTGCAATATCAGCAGGCTGCGCAGTATCGCCTACTTTATTGCCCAATGAATTTCGTTGATACGTTATAACAGCCGCCAACTCTAAATCACTTAACTGGTCTTTAAACGCGGCCATGGCTGTTCCAAACTTGCCGTTCATAACTACACTTATATGCTGAGATAGGTCCCCCGTCACCAAGGCACTCCCCGTAATCGCAGGAAAGATACCTGGCACACCTTCGCCTTTTGCTTGATGACAAACCGCACAATTAGCACGATAAATCTTCTTACCTTTGTGCTTAAGTTCTTTAGGGTCCAACGTTTCAGCAACTATCTGCTTTGCAGCAACAGCCTCTAGTTTTTGCGCTTGCACCCACGCTGCGTAATCCTCTGCTGACTTAACCTCGACAACAATTGGCATAAAACCATGATCACGCCCACAAAGTTCAGCGCATTGCCCCCGATAAGTACCCACCGTGTCAACCTTCGCCCATGCTTCATTGATATAGCCTGGAATCGCATCCTTTTTCCAACCAAATTCAGGAACCCACCACGAATGAATAACATCACTGGCAGTGAGTAGAAAACGTACTTTTTTACCAACAGGAATAACGAGTGGATGATCAACATTCAACAAATAATGATCAACGGTGGCAGGGTCAATATTCGACCCAACTTGGCGAGCTGCATTACTGGCGGCATCCAATGAACTAAAAAAATCAATATCTTCGTCGATGTATTGGTAACGCCACTTCCATTGGTAACCCGTTACCTTAATCGACATATCGGCCTCAGATGCATCATGCATGTCGATCAAAACTTTCGTCGCAGGAATAGCCATAATAACGAGAATAATGATAGGAACGATCGTCCAAAGTAGCTCAGCAAGTAAGCTTTCATGGAATTGTTTAGCCACCGCACCCTGCGATTTTCGATGAAACACCATCGACCAAATCATCGCGCCAAATACAATGCAAGCAATAGCAACGCAGACCCAAAGAATTTTCATATGCAAGCCATACACGGCCTGGCTTGTCTCAGTTACCCCAAAGGGCAAATTTAGCGCATATTCTGCATAAGCCGCCCCCGGCAAACACACTAATAGCGTACTGAAAGCAAAAAACTGCTTAAGTTTATCCACTGAAACGCTCCCCTTATTTTTACCTACCACTCATTAGCTAAAAATACAGTCGCTAAACTCTTAGCCAACGCCTTAGAGTGCTCTAAAAGTTTGCCAACAACTCTTTTAAACGAGTTATAGAGAAGCAACCATTCGCACCTTGATATACCAGTAAAAACCCCGTTTGAAACGCATTAACGGTGTCGAGTCTCGAAGCCAATCCTTCAATTTCGAAGACTATCTTTATTATTATCTTAGGTAAAACTTAACTAAATTCAGATAAACAATCAAGCAAATAAAGCATATTTTTTTGATCTATCTCAATGTTTTTTTCTGTAGATACGTTACGGCCGAACACTCCAATACAGGGTGAGCGCATGCGTTGTTTAAGCGTATTTAAGTTCTCAGGAAATTGCTCAAAGCCATCCTGACTACTATTTGCAACCCAACCAGCCAGGCGACACCCCTTATTTAAAATAGCTTCTTCCGTTAGCAAGGCATGGTTGATACAACCTAGCTTCACTCCAACCACTAAGATAATAGGTAAGTCGAGATCTGAAGCAATATCATCAAAACCCAGCTCATCGCCTAAAGGAACTTTCCACCCACCGGCGCCTTCAACAATCACCATATCAGAGTGTTCCAAATGTTTTTTATACGCAGATATTATCGGTTCACGCGTTATCTCAACTTGTGCTTGCTGTGCGGCAATATGCGGCGCTATTGCAGGTTCAAAACAATACGGGTTAACCTTTTCGTAAGGTAGCTCGACAGAGGCTTGCTCCATGAGATTCAATGCATCAGAATTAACCCAACGCCCCTGCAATTGCTCAGCCCCTGAAGCAACCGGTTTAAAACCCGATACGCACACACCGCTCTGGGCAAACGCTTTAATAATACGTGCCGCAACGTATGTTTTACCCACATCCGTATCGGTCCCCGTGATAAAAAAACCAGCTGTTTTACTATTTTCTGGCATAGGCATACACGGCTTGAAAGGTCGCGGGAATCCCCTTATCTGTTCGTAACGACTCATACGTCGCTAACATTCTTTTATAGGCAGAAACCCCGGTTAAACCATGGTTTCGCCCGACATTCATATTGTGTGCCCCCATACCCTTTAAATCGAGCATTAACTGTTTAGGGGTGTCGTAATACATCACAATATCATCACTTAACACCTGTACCTCATTAAAACCCACGTCAATCAAGTGCTGTTTAATCGTTTCAACATCGACAAAATCATTCACATGCACCGCGTTATCGGCTGATGACCATGCTGTTTTCAATTCGTTTAGTGTATTCTCGCCAAAGGTGCTAATGGCAAAGTAGCCGCTCTCGTGCAGAACTCGATGAGTCTCGGCAAAAGCCTGCTTTAATTGTGCACACCATTGATAAGCCACATTTGAATAAACCGCGCCCACAACATCAGCTGCTAATGGTAAATTCTCAGCATCGGCGGCAATTAACGTTAAGGGTTTAACCACCTGAACATTGGCTCTTGTTTGCTGCAACATGGCCGTTGCAATATCCAGCGCATTAACCTCATTAACCGAGCCTAGACCCATTATTTTTTTTGTTAAATACCCTGTGCCTGAACCAACATCAAGGGCTTTGATTTTTGTCGCTGTTAGCACGCCTTGTTGCTTAAGTAACTGGTCGCCAATCGTTCGCTGTAACGCGGTAAATTGGTTGTATGAGCTTGATGCCAAAGCAAATGATTGCTGCACCACATTCTTATCAAAGAGTTGATTGACTTCATTCACCCTGACTCTCCCCTGCGGCTATAAATTGCGTTATAGATTCAACCACCTCCGTTTGGTGAGATAAAAAAGGCACATGCGAGGCCTCTTCAATAATCGATAATTGAATATTAGAGTTTATCTTTAATGATGCCTCGCCTGCACTGGCAGGAATAAGCTTGTCTTTAGCGCCTAAAATCATCAATAAAGGACAACGAATATCTGCTAAGGCGGGGCGAAGGTCGGCTTGCTGCAAAACTGTTAAGCCACTGAGTAAACCTTCATACAAACCGTTTCCACCTTGGCTAAGTGTTTCTTTTAACTGGCGACTAATGTCTTTTACCTGTGTTTGCAATCTTAAAAATCGTTTAATCGTGACCGGTGCATTCTCGCTCAACCCTTGCATGAAAGCCTCTAACACACCCACTTTCTGCGCGCAGGCCCAGTCTTCAGCCTGAACGAATTTGGCTGAGCTAGCCATTAGTACCAGTGAACCCACCCTATTAGGATAACGCTGCGTATAAGCAAGCGCCAACACCCCCCCTAAGGACCAGCCAATAAGGCTGCATCGTGCAGGCAGTTGTTCAGACAACGCTTGCAGCACCTCATCGAGTGACCACGGCAAGGCATAGTCACTCGCGCCATGCCCCGGTAATTCAACACAAGTAACTTTATACGACTGCGCTAATGCATCGACTAAACCACCCCATACCAATGAATTCATCGCCCAGCCGTGGATCAGCACCAAATTATCGCCAGCACCAAATTCTTGGATGTTTAACTTAATCAACGCGACAATCCTCTAGCGCCAACAATAAATGCTCAACTTGTTTCTCGGTATGGCTTGCAGATAATGTAATACGTAAGCGTTCCGTGTTTTTAGGAACCGTTGGGTGACGTATTGCCCCCACCAATATATTATTTTTTCTTAGACGTTCACTCGCAAGCATCACCGCTTGATTACTACCCAAAATAACGGGCTGTATCGGTGTATCAGACGGCATCAAATTTAAACCCAGCTGCTCCGCACCTCGACGAAACTGTGCGATGAGTGTTACCAGCTTTTCTCGTCGCCATGTTTCTTGTTGGCATAATTGCAAGCTCACGCGTGTTGCTGCCATTAAAGCTGCAGGCATGGCTGTACTGTAAATATAACTTCTTGCTCGTTGAATAAGAATCTCAATCAGCTCGTTGCTACCCGCAATAAAGGCGCCTGCCGTGCCAAGGCTTTTCCCTAACGTTGCCATTAAGATAGGAACTTGCTGCTGGCTCAAACCCTGCTGCTGAACAATTCCAGCGCCTGTTTTACCCAGCACACCAACACCATGCGCATCATCAATCATTAACATAGAACCTGATTTCTCAGCGAGCGCCGCCAGGGTTTTAATATCCGCTTGATCGCCATCCATACTAAAAACCCCGTCACTAACGATCAGCTTTTTTGCGGCACTAGACTGTTGGAGCAACTGTTCTAAACGCGCTAAATTAGCATGAGGGTAACGCCTAAATTTAGCGCCAGAAATCAAACCACCATCAATTAAGGATGCATGGTTCAATTTATCTTGTAACACCTCGTCACCCTTCGTCACCAACGCGGAAATAACACCCAAGTTAGCCATATAACCCGTTGAAAACACGAGTGCTCGCTCACGTCCCGTAAATTCGGCCAGCTCTTCTTCAAGCGCGTGATGCTGATGGCTATGCCCACAAATAAGGTGCGCAGAGCCACTACCCACGCCGTAATCATCTGCTGCTGCTTTAAAGGCGGCAACAATTTTCGGGTGGTTAGCTAAACCCAAGTAGTCATTACTAGAAAAGTTATCGTATGATTGCCCAGCAATTTGTACGCGCGCACCTTGAGGCCCTTCGATCACTTGGCGTGAACGATAGAGCTGTTGCTGCTTTATTTCATCAAGCTGCGCAGATAGATCCCAAGGCTGCATCAGTAAAACTAAGCTGTTGCGGGGTAAATTCCTAAACGTTTAAACAATTTATGATCACTGCTTTCTGCTGGGTTTTCTGTGGTTAATAATTGATCGCCGTAAAAAATTGAGTT
>Ga0209081_1000261_pt1 | contig 31974 bp, 27 predicted proteins | sample GOMGulsemesocosm_4_FD_184636 | JGI IMG/M metagenome (GOLD analysis project Ga0209081, IMG submission 184636) | Methane-oxidizing microbial communities from mesocosms in the Gulf of Mexico - GOM15B Gulf of Mexico (SPAdes) (version 2) | ecosystem: Environmental > Aquatic > Marine > Cold seeps... | reverse complement strand
AAATATTATATTTCAATGGTTTTTAGGTAATAAATGTAATTACACCGAAGTATTATTAGCTGCAAAAAATAATACTTAGCTGTCGTTGTTATTAAGAAAGAAAGCGGGGCGTTTTATACGATGACAAGGGCTAAACCGTTTGATTTTTTTGTTGTAAGCATTTATTTAGAATAGCTTTTTTAATAGCAATGCGGGCATAAACAAAAGTTTATGTCTCTATATCCATGTTACCTTCAGCTGAACTCTACAGATTGAGGTACATATTTAAAATAGCTGTAAGGCAGTCAATGATTGAGTCAAAAACTTCTATGAAAATGGACTTGTGATGCTTGGAATAGCTTTGTGAGTGACTTAGATCGGATCAAAGGATTTGCATGAGGTAGTTGGATTGAGGTTTGTCACTTTAGCGTTGATAAGTTTGTTAAAAGAGCTTAAGACGGAGAATGATTCATGCGCCTGTAAAATTCTCCATTTCTCATGACATCAAATTTCAGAGATTTTTCAGTGGTAACTCTCTTGTTCATTAATGCTAAAAATTAAATTATTTATCTAGAGGTTCAAAATAACCATTCAGATAATTTAACAGGACGATTCTGCTTTCTTCGTGGTAAAAGTCTGTCAGTTCTCCCTGAATGCTCATGCTACGAGCATATATTCCCCTCATTATCTCTACACAGATGGCAATTTTCTCTGACAAAAATTCTAGGTCTTTCTTTTTATACATTAATGAAAATTTATCAGTATACCAATTTGCAAAACGTGAAACTCGTTCAGCGGTTTGCTCTTTTACACCGAGGGCATTATTAGAACCTAAAGAAAATGTCACACTAATTTTATCCTTGCAGTAAAACTCATAGGTGGCATCAACTAATATATTTACTAAATCTTCCCATTTTCTAATACATGCGGCATCCATCTTTTCATTGATAATATCGAACGCTTTAACAAAATGAGCTTCTGCTATTACTGAAAATAGTGCGCCCATACTTGGAAAGTATTGGTACACAGAAGTCGCAGATACACCAGCGTGCTTAGCTATCTTATGAAAACTGATTTCCTCAATATCTGACTCTAATAATAATATTTCTGCACTTGCTATTATGGTATTAAAGCGAATTTTGCCACGTTCTTGTACAGGTATTTTTGCAAAGTGTTTGCCTTCGTTTTCTTGCATTTTACTCTCTATATTCTTCAATGATTCTTCTGATCTGATATTTTATGAATAATTAATCCCATTTTTGAGAATTAAATTAATACATTAAATTAATACTATGTAGTCAGTAGTCAGCGAGATCTTATTATTATCAATGTAATGATAATACACTACCTTTACATAACAAATATATAAAAACCATGCCTATATGTGACAAAAAAAACAATATCCATTAAAAATATAATAAAAATCACATTTTAATTAGTTTGTCTTTACAAATATGAAAGCTAGCGATAAATATTTAATAATATATCTCTTTCAAGGAAGGGTGATTTTTCACTGATTTCTATAACTATTTGCTAGTGAGGCAAACCTGACTCTTCAATAAGTTAAATGGTTCCACCATAAGGGTGACATTTGTTAAGGGTGACATTTAAACAAATATGAATAAAAATTTTGCCGGTTAATTCTACAAATCGTATTATGGCACTTGCTCGACAGAGTAATTCAAGCACTGAGAGTAACTCATACTCTTCTGCCACTGAGAATCATACTTCAGGAAAAAATAATAGTTCACTATCTTTAGCACCTCGAGTAAGGGCTTTGTAACCGACAATAATTTTAATTTAATTTTCAATATCAAAAATAGGCTGAAAAACAGTGGTGATACGTTTATTTGAGATGGTTGATTAATTAATTCTTTCACTACGTTATCTTGTTATTCTTTTTAAGCGTAACTGTAAAGCTTTATTGTGATAGCTTTATGACGAAAAAGGTAAATGACTAACAACAAAGGGAATGTTGTTAGTCATTTGTTGAAAATTTAAGCTACTTTGTTGCTATTTTCATGCTAGTTACAAAGTCACTCAATGCGGTTAACATTTTTTCATTACTGCCAATATTATTTTCAATGATTTTTACTACCGCAGAGCCACTAATCGCACCACTGGCGCCAGCGGCTAAAGCATCTTTAACCTGTTGCGGCGCAGAAATACCAAAACCTAACACGGGAGGAGCAGCATGGTATTCATTTAAAGTGCTAATTAGCTTTTGAGCAGGGGTATTTTCAGGGTTTTCATTTGCCGTACCGTTTTCAACAGTATTAACACCCGTAACACCCGCACGGCTTAACACATAAGTATAACCGTGGCTGTATGATGATACCTCCCGCAATGTCTCATTGCTTGCATTAGGTGGTGCGATAAAAATTGGCGCAACGCCGTGCTTTAAGGCGGCTTCTCTAAAAGGTAAACTTTCACGAATAGGTAAGTCAGCAATCAGTACTGAATCAACGCCAACCTTTGCCATATCATGATAAAAATTATCAATGCCACGAGCAAACACTAAATTACCATAAAGTAATAAGCCGATGGGAATGTTAGGCGCATATTCACGTACTTTTGCTAGTATATCGATGCATATATCAGTGTTTATGCCTGATTTTAACGCGCGTAGTGCCGCCATTTGAATTGTAACACCATCGGCGCTAGGGTCGGAAAATGGAATACCTAGCTCAAGGGCATCTGCTCCAGCGTCAATTAAGGTTTTGATGACGTTTAAAGATTGCTCGGCATTGGGGTCGCCAATCGTCACAAAAGGAACAAATGCTTTCTCATTTTTAGTGGCTAAATCAGCAAAAGCTTGTTGGTAACGGTATCCTGCTTGCTGTTTGGGTTTTGATTCCGTTGGTATTAATTCCATTATGCTTCTCCTCTGTGTTTGACATTAGCTGCTTCATTGCTTTGCTCATTAGGGTGTAAAACAGCATGGACATGGGCAAGATCTTTATCACCACGACCCGATAAATTCACTAAATAAATGGTTTCTGTGGTCACGTTTTCTGCCATTTTTAGTGCTTGGGCTAAAGCATGAGACGATTCAAGTGCAGGAATAATGCCTTCTTTTTTTGCTAAAGCTTGAAATGCCTCTAAAGCTTCATCGTCGTTAATTGCCACGTATTGAGCACGACCTGTTTCTTTTAAAAAGGCATGTTGAGGGCCAACGGCGGGGTAATCTAAACCGGCAGAAATAGAGTAAGACTCTTCAATTTGACCGAACTCATCTTGCATAATATAAGTATAATTACCGTGTAACATCCCTTTACTGCCAGCCACTAAAGTAGCGCCGTGTTGATTTGTATCTATGCCTTTGCCACCCGCTTCTACGCCAATAAGCTTAACTTCTTCATGTTGAATAAAATCATTGAATATGCCAATAGCGTTTGAACCACCGCCAACAGCAGCAATAACATAATCAGGCAAGCGACCTTCTTCTTCAAAAAATTGTACTTTCGCTTCTTCACCGATCATTTTTTGAAATTCTCGAACAATAGTAGGGAAAGGATGAGGGCCTGCGGCCGTACCTAGTAAATAGTGGGCATTTTCATAATTGGCAGACCAATCACGTAAGGCTTCATTAACGGCATCTTTTAAGGTGCCAGAGCCGGCAGTTACTGGAATCACTTCTGCACCCATTAGTTTCATGCGAAACACATTGGGTTGTTGACGCTGACAATCAACTGCGCCCATGTAAACTTTGCATTTCAAGCCTAATAGAGAACAAGCAATAGCCGTTGCTACGCCATGTTGACCGGCGCCTGTTTCAGCAATAATTTCTGTTTTTCCCATGCGCTTAGCGAGTAAGGCTTGGCCTAATACTTGGTTAGTTTTATGGGCGCCGCCGTGTAATAAGTCTTCACGTTTCAAGTAAATTTTTGCTAACGGGTTTTTAACAATGTTTCTACAGCACGTTAAAGGTGTTGGACGGCCAGCATACTTGGTCAATAAGTTATTAAACTCGGTTAGGAACGCTTCATCGGTTTGTGACTCAATAAAGGCTTGCTCTAATTGCTCTAATGCTGGCACAAGTAATTCACCGACGAACATGCCGCCAAATTCGCCAAAATAGGCGGGTAATTTCATCTTTTTCGCGCTTTTTTTGTTTTTTGTTGTATTTTTCATATACTAGTAATTCCTTATGTGCGCAAAAACTTGGGCTAGTTTTTCGCTGGATTTTATACCTGGACTTGTTTCAACACCTGAGTTGAGATCTAAGCCAAATAAATCTAAATTGGTTAATTGCGCTAGGGCTAAATTAATATTGTCATTATTCAGTCCACCCGCTAAAAGGCTGTTTGATAAATCTTGCTCGCTATCGGCTAACACTTGCCAATCAAATGCTTGACAACTACCGGGGGATTTACCATCAAGCACATGCTGAGTAACATTGCTGCTTAATTCAGGAACCTTGTCGAGTACAGCGTTGGCTTGCCAAATTTGGCATGTTGGGCAGTTATGAGCAATTAACTGCGCTTTAAGCGCTTTAATATAAATATCATCTTCATTGCCATGTAATTGCACCGCCGCTAAGTTTAAGCTTTTTACTAAATCAATGATGCCAGTGCCTTCACTATTGGTTAGCGGCTGATTTACAAAAACACCGACATAATCTAAATGTGATTTGGCATTGATAATACTCAATGCTTGTTCTTTGGTGACACAGCGTGGTGATTTCTCGGCAAAAATGAGTCCGCCATATCTAGCGCCAGAATCAGCCGCTGCCGAGGCATACTTAGCCGCGGTTAAACCACAAACTTTGTTATTGCCAAAAATGAGCTTGCGGCAGGCTAAGTCAATATCGTTATAAATATTATTATCCATGGCCATTAATGAGCTACCCACTAAAAAACCATCTACTGCTGGGGCTAACTCTCGCACTTGGGCATTAGAATAAATGCCCGACTCTGAAATAATAATTCTGTCATCAGGTAAGGTTGGCGCAAAATCAAAGGTACGAGCAATATCGGTGCTCAAGTCGCGCAAATTTCGGTTATTAATACCAATCATTTTGGCGTTGAGTTTGATGGCTCGGTCACGCTCGTCAGAGGTCGATATTTCGGTTAATACTGCTAAATTATATTGCTCAGCAACATTGGCTAGCTCAATATATTCTGCGTCTGATAAGACGCTAAGCATCAATAAAATAGCATCTGCGCCGTAATGGCGGGCTAAATAAACTTGATAACTATCAATAAAAAAATCTTTGTTGAGTACCGGACATTTAACTGTTTCAGTGACCAGTTTTAGGTAATCAAAATTACCTTGAAAGTATTTTTCATCGGTTAACACTGAAATTGCTGCCGCATATTTGTCATAAGTTTGGCAAATACTTTTAACATCAAAATCAGGGCGGATTAAGCCTTTTGATGGTGAGGCTTTTTTGCATTCTAGAATAAAGCCTGCTGCTGGTTTATCTTTAGTACGACTTAACGCTGCGTACATATCTTTTGTGGTCGGGGTTAGTTCATTAATAAAGCTGGTCAGTGGCTTCGATTTTTTAAGTGCCGCTATCTCTATGCGTCTATTAGCAACGATCTTATCTAATATATTAGCCATGTTATTTGCTGTCCTTATTAGATTGCTTATTGGAGCGTTCAACACTAGGTGCTTCATTTGACTCATCGTTAGATTTTCCGTTAGACAATGACACCAGTTGTTCTAATGTTACTAAGCCTTGGCCACTTTTTAATACTTCACTAGCAAGCTGAGCTGCTGCTGCTAACGTATCTGCTTTATCATGTAGATAAAGTAACGCCGCACAGTTAATGATAACCGCGGCGTTATGGGCATCCTGCCCTTTGCCAGATAATATTGCTTTGATGATGCCAGCATTTTCCGCGGGTGTGCCACCTTTAATCGCTTCAAGACTGTAATTTTTCAAACCAAAGTCTTGTGGAGAAATGGTGCGTTCAATTAGCTGATCATCTTTAATCTCAATGACTTGGGTATTACCATGAAGGGCTATCTCATCTAAACCACTGCCATGCACGACAAAAGCACGTTTAACGCCGGTCAATTGTAATGCTTGCGCAATAGGCGCTAGCAATTCAGGTGTGTATACGCCTAGCAGCATTGTTTGTGGGGCTGCAGGATTAACTAATGGCCCTAAAATATTAAATAAAGTGCGAATACCCATCGACTTTCTAACAGGTGCGGCATGCTTAAAGCCACTATGGTAAGCAGGGGCGAATAAAAAGCACAGGTTGGCTTTATCTAAACAGTGGCTGGCTGTCGCTGGAGACATGGTTAAATTTACGCCAAAAGCTTCCAGTAAATCAGCTGAGCCTGACATGCTTGAAATGCTGCGATTACCATGTTTAGCCATTTTCAAGCCACATGCTGCGCTGAGAATAGCTGCGGTTGTAGAAATATTTATCGTATTAGCGCCATCACCGCCCGTACCGACACAATCGGCAACGGGATACTCTTGCACAGGAAAAGGTGTTGCAGCATTACGAATAGCAACAGCTGCACCAGCTATCTCTGTTGGCGTTTCGCCTTTCATTTTTAATGCGGTCAGCACACTGGCTAATAAAGCTGGTTCAATTTCACCATTGAGCACCTGGGTAAAAAACTGCTCTGTTTCTTGTTGTGAAAGGTCTTTGTTGTCAGCTAATTGGGCTAAAGGGCTAGTATTTGTCATGCTCTGCTCCTTGCGTGTTAATGTTTAAATGTTTACTTAATGCCTGTAAGTAATCGAAACTTTGCGCTAATAGTGTTGCGCCAAAAGTAGTTAAAATTGATTCAGGATGAAATTGATATGCTAAAACGGCATCACTCTCGCGGCAAATGGCCATCGGCATAGTGTTATAATCGGCAATAACAGTCAGAGCATCAGGAATATTTATTCCAACCAGAGAATGATAACGGGCAACAGGTAATGGGTTTTGAATGTTAGTAAAGGCGCCACTGCCACAATGAGTAATGGCAGATGCTTTACCATGTACTATTTCATCAGCACGGCCAACCGTGCCGCCATAATGTTCTATTAAAGCCTGATGACCTAGACAAATACCAAGAATAGGCATTTGTCCTGCGCACAAGTTTATTAATGCCATTAAGCAACCGGCATTTTTTGGTTCGCCAGGGCCGGGTGATAAAACTAGAATAACCTTTTCACCTGTTTTTTGGGTGTGCTCACACATTTTGTTGAAAATAAAGTCAGCGTTAAGTGTGTTTCGGTAGACCGTTGGTTCAAAACCTAAACATTGAAATTCGTCGACTAAATTATAAGTAAATGAGTCTAGGTTATCGAGCATAAATAGTTTTGTATTGGTTTGCTCTTTAGCGGTCATCATTAGATTGCTCCTTGATTTAATGATTCGTTTGCTGCTTTATTTGAGTAAAGAACGGCATTAATCACGGCTTGTGCTTTTTGTTTGGTTTCGTCGGCTTCAGCTTGGGGGATTGAGTCATAAACAACTCCGGCACCTGCTTGTATTTGCGCTATATTGTTTTTAACAAAGGCCGAACGAATAACAATACAAGTATCCATTTCACCATCACCGGTTAAATAACCTACTGCGCCGCCATAGCTGCCACGTCGCTTACCTTCAATTTCTCTAATGAGTGACGTCGCTTTTACCTTTGGTGCACCAGACAGCGTACCCATGTTCATACAGGCTTGATAGGCATGCAAAGCATCTAACTCTTCGAGCAAAGTGCCACAAACACGTGAAACTAGATGCATAACGTGAGAATAACGATCAACTTTTAATAAATCAGCAACATGGCGTGTTCCTGCTTTACATACTCGGGCGATATCATTGCGCGCTAAATCAACCAACATAATGTGCTCAGCCGACTCTTTTTTATCTTGTCTTAGCTCTAGCTCTATGCGCGAGTCTAAATCTAAAGAGATAGAACCATCTTTATTAAAACCCCGTGGACGAGTACCAGCAATAGGATATATTTCTACTTGGCGCCTTCCATGTGAAGAGCCTTTAGGGGCGTTTTGCTGATATTTTATCGCTGACTCAGGAGAGGCGCCAAACATGCAAAAGTCACTGTCTTTCAGGTAAAACATGTAAGGGCTTGGATTACTAATTTTTAATGCTTGATAAGCGGTTATGCTATCTAAACAAGGCAGTGAAAAAGTTCTTGAGGGTACTACTTGAAAAATATCGCCTGCGCGTATATTTTCTTTTAACTGTTCAACATTTTGACAAAACTGTTCATCACTAATATCAACAGTAACTGTTTGTGAATCTGGGTTTGAGGCAATTTTTGTTTGAATTTTACTCAGATGAGCGACTTGTTCCGTGGTGATATCATCCGACAATAAACGTTTTATTGTCGTTACTCGTTGGGTAAGTTGTTGCTGTACACTTGCTTGAATTACTTCTGATTCTGAACAAGAAAATATATTAGCAATAACTTCAGTGCTTTGCTGCTCATGATCAATAACCACTAGGGTTTCTGCTAAATAATAAACAAAATCAGGACAAGTATTTTCGCCATCGGGCACCTCGGGTAAGGTTTCACTAATGCTGATCATGTCAAAGGCGAATGCACCACCAAGGAAAATGGCAAAATGGTGATTGCTGCTATTTTCGATACGTTTAAATAAACGTAAACTTTCAAAGGGGTTAATGGCCATTAACCGGGCTTTTTCATCAAGCTCGGTGGGAATATCGGAAAAAATGGCGGTTAAGGTTTGTTTATCATTTGAGAGTGTAAGCTTTGCATGAGGCTGTAATTGAATTGCAGCAAACTGCAGTGCAGCTTGGCCATTAAGCGTTAAGGCACTAAAAGTAACGGTATTGCCATTGCCAACTATTTTTAAGGCGGCATCGGTTAGTAATAGGCTTTGTAATAAATGCTTTTGATCTATCTCTGCTGACTCAAGTAGTAAGTTGTTTTCTTTATTATGGCAAAGCAATTGATAAACACTTAAAGGATCGCTTTGATAGTTTGCGCTGTCCGTTAAGGTACGTACGGTTGCTGTACTTTGGTTGTCTGGGTTCATTAGTTTCTTCTTTATTTGTTTTATTTAAAATGTAGTCATCCGGCATAAATTGGCTGTAGCCACCAAAGAAACCATGTTCTGGTTTTGTTCATTGTATTTTCTCTCTATTGTTTCTTGTAGTAAATGTTTTGTTGTAAAAAGTGGTTGTTCAAAATGCAGAAAACCCGCCAAGCTTAGCGGGTTTTTGAAATTTGTTTTTGATCTGCTTTAGCATTTTAAATGCTTTTTGCAAGATACACGCAATTATCACAACCCACTTAGGTAGAGTTATGCCACCACCAACGGAGTTGGCTATGTGTTAAATTAAATTGCTTTGCTAGTATCATTATTTTGCTCATATCAGTAAACTTGCGATCATGTTTCACAGAGTATTCTTTTCCGTATTCTTTTTCGTTAAGCTTACTCGCATAAAGTTCCTATAGAAGACCTTATTATGGCGTTGCTGTCAACTATTGATTTTCCCCTTATTATTAAAAAAAATGACGGATTTTCGCATGGGCGTATTGATCTGCACAGTCATACCCATTGCTCTGATGGAGGTTTGTCGCCGCAAACCTTGATAGACAGGGCGGTTAACTATCAAATAGCGGTTTTGGCGATAACAGATCACGATACTACTGCCGGTTTTGATATAGCTCAAGAGTATATATCGGCAAAAAACATTCCAATAAAATTAATCTCCGGTATTGAAATATCTACTGCTTGGCAAGGTTTTGAAATTCATATTGTTGGTTTAAATATTGATGTTAATAATACCGCGATACAGCAATTAATTACTGAACAGCAACAAGCGCGAGAGCAACGAGCTATCACCATTGGTGAAAAATTAGCTAAATGTGGTTTTCCTGATGCTTATCATGATGCTAAAAACCTTGCTGGCGAAGGCTCAATTACCCGAGCACATTTTGCTAAAGTGTTGTATCAGCAAGGGCATGTTGGCACGATGCAAAAAGCGTTTGATCAATATTTAGGGAAAAAGGGTCGTAATACCCAAAAAGCTTATGTAAAACCAACATGGTGCTCAATTGAAGAGGCGGTTACCGCAATACACGCTGCTGGTGGTAGTGCGGTAATGGCGCACCCTATTCGTTATGATTTATCCGCCAAATGGCTGAGACGTTTGATTGTGCATTTTAAAGAAAATCAAGGGGACGCCTTAGAAGTGGTGTTGCCGCAAATGAATCCCCAACAGCGACAAATAATGCTAAACTATTGTTTAGAATATGATTTACATGCATCAATGGGATCAGACTTTCATCAGCCTAATAAATGGTCTGATTTAGGGCGTAATTTAACGTTACCTGATGATGCAAAACCCGTTTGGGCAATGTGGACATAATAACCGTGAGTTATGGTTACGAGTAAATAAAGTGCAAGTAACGCAGTAGTAATCCTGAAATTAGGAAAATATCATGAGCCAGTTTTTTTATGTACATCCAGATAATCCACAAGGCCGCTTGATGAAACAAGCGGTGGCTATTATCAATCAAGGTGGTGTCATTGTTTACCCAACCGATTCAGGTTACGCCTTAGGATGTCACTTAGGAGACAAAAAAGCATTAGAGCGAATTTGCAACATTAGAGATATTAGCAAAGAGCATAACTTCACACTAGTTTGTCAGGATCTATCGCAATTATCGGAATATACTCGCGTTGACAATAGTGCTTATCGACTGTTAAAAGCTAATACTCCCGGCGCCTATACCTTCATTTTTAAAGGCAGCAAAGAAGTGCCTAAACGGTTACTTAATCCGAAAAAGAAAACCATTGGTATTAGAGTACCTGACAATAATATTTGCCAAGCCTTGTTGGCTGAACTGGCAGAGCCTATAATGTCTACCAGTTTGATCATGCCTGGTGAATCGATGGCAGAATATGATCCTGAACATATTCGTGACTTACTAGAGCATCAAGTTGATTTAATCATTAATGGCGGTCACTTAGGTGAACACCCTACCACAGTGGTTGATTTTTCTAACGATGATATGGAAGTGATTCGAGTGGGTGAGGGCGATCCCTCGCCATTTTTGTAAGAGCGGTTTTAACCGCGACAGTGTCAATGAGTCAGAAGTTAGTTTCTAGGGAACGGCTACTGACGTAACCGAGTAAAAATAATGTCACAAGACAATAAAAAATCTAACAGCAAACGCGAGATGAGCGATAGCAAGCCTACTCGTAAACCTGAAACTAAGTCAAAAGCTAAGTCTGAAACTAAATCAGACAGTAATAAATATGGCAGCCGTGGTACAGGTAAAAAGTCGGTTGCTAAAAAGGGCTTGAAGAAAGCAGAGCAAAATAAAGGCAAAGGCAAGAAGCCGGAAGAAAAGCCAGTAAAAGTCGACTTTCAAAAAGCGACCGTAAAAGACTCTGAAAAACTGCAAAAAGTACTTGCTCGAGCAGGCAAAGGCTCGCGCCGTGAAATAGAAACTATGATAAGCCAAGGACGCGTTAGTGTTGATGGTAATACTGCCTTTTTAGGTGATAGAGTTGACGGTAGTGAGCAAATTCGCATTGATGGCCATCAAGCCAAATTAACCGCCAAAGAAGAAGAGCTTTGCCGTGTATTAATGTACAACAAACCAGAAGGTGAAATGTGTACTCGCAAGGATCCTGAAGGAAGATCAACGGTATTTGATCGTTTGCCACCATTAGAAACAGGCCGTTGGGTTGCAGTTGGTCGTTTAGATATTAATACTTCTGGTATGTTGTTATTTACCACGGATGGTGAGTTGGCTAATCGTTTGATGCATCCGTCTCAAAAAGTTGAACGTGAGTATGCGGTACGTGTTTTTGGTGAAATTAATGAAGCCATGTTACAAACACTTCGCGCTGGCGTTAAGTTGGAAGACGGTTTAGCACGTTTTCAAAAAATCACTTATCGCGGTGGTGAAGGACGTAACCATTGGTTTCATGTTGTGCTTTCAGAAGGGCGTAACCGTGAAGTACGTCGTTTATGGGAAAGCCAAGAAGTACAAGTGAGTCGCTTAATTCGCGTGCGTTATGGCGATATGGAAATGCAGCGTCAATTACCGCTTGGTGGTTGGACTGAACTTGCCCTGAAAGAAGTTAACTATTATCGTAAATTAGTGCAGTTAACACCTGAAACGCAATCAAAAGTGAAAGTTGATGAAAAGGCGATGGATAATGCTAAAAGCCGTCGAATTCGTCGTTCTGTGAAAAAACATCAGCAACGTCATCAGCAAGCCAATCGCCGTAGAAGAAAGTAATAAAAATTATGCAGTATCAATTAATTGAAGATCATTTAAGTTTACAAACCCTTTGTCAGCAGTACAGCAAAGCCAGTGTTTTAGCCATAGATACTGAGTTTGTTCGCACGCGAACCTTATATCCAAGATTGGGGTTGTTACAGGTTTTTGATGGTCAGCAGTTAGCGTTGATTGACCCCATAGCCATTGATGATTTATCACCTTTTTGGCAACTGCTGACGAATGAAAATATTATCAAAGTGCTGCATGCTTGCTCGGAAGATTTAGAAGTATTTTTAACGAATGCTAATTGTAAGCCTGCTAATTTAATCGACAGCCAAATCATGATGTCCTTTTTAGGACACGGTTTATCTATGGGATATGCCGCTATGGTTGAACATTACACAGGTATTGAACTCGACAAATCTGAATCACGTACCGACTGGATTAAAAGACCTCTCACCCAAAAACAGCTAAATTATGCCAGCGCAGATGTTGAGCATTTATTTGCTATTTACCCTAAGTTAGTAACAGAAATTGAGCAAGTAGGCAGGTTTGATTATGCCAAACAAGAAACTGCGCTATTAATTGAGCGAAAGTTCAGCCCCATTGATGAAGACCAATTATATCGTCAAATTAAACTCGCTTGGCGTTTAAATGCTAAACAGCTAAATACCCTACAGCACCTTGCCAAATGGCGTTATCAGCAAGCGAAAAAACGTGACTTACCCTTGGGTTTTGTGGTGAAAGAACACACCTTAATGGCTGTTGCTCAACATAATCCACAAAATTTAGCGGCAATGAATAAACTTGATGGCGCTGAAGTACTTGATATTCGTCACAAAGGTAAAGCGATGTTAGCGGTATTGAAACAAGCATCGTTAGATAATGAAGCAGATTACCCAAACAAAATACAACGCTTAGATGAATACCCCGGTTACAAGCAAATTTTTAAAAGTGTAAAAACTTTTATGCTTACGGTGAGTGAAAAACACAACTTAATGGTTGAAAATTTAGCTTCAAAAAAACAAATTAACCAGTTTCTAAGCTGGTATTTTGATTTAAATGAGGCGAAACAGTTAAGTAGTGCTAATGAAACGCCCCCTGATATTTTAATGGCTTGGCGTAATGAGCTATTTGGTCAAGCACTACAAAAGTTTGCTGATAAGGGCTTTAAATAATAACCTATGCTTGCCGCTGCTCTTAAAGGGTGGCCAAAAAGGCTTTTATTTCTTGTTTTAACTCTTCGTTGTCGATATTTTGGCTAGCAATTTCTGCTTTTTTAGCAAATTCAATGGTTTTTTCTGTTTCGGAAAATTCTTGCTGTCTTTGTGCCATCGCTAAATAAATTGATGCGGTAAAGGTTGGCAGTTGTAATTTATCTGCACTCGCTAAAGCAATGTCATAAATATCTATAGCTAAATCACCATCTTCGGTAAAATCGGCTAAGGCTTCCCATTGCAATGGGTGATCTTTAGGTGAGTCTTGATTTGTTGCACAGAGTTTTTGTAAGTTTTTACAAGCATTGTTTCTCGCATCGTCATCATTTTGAGCAGAAGCGTTAGCGATATGCTGGCAAATATCGAGAATTTCATCGTATAAAGGTGCTTTCATTGGTTTACCTAATGTTGATTTAAATGACTTGTTAAAGCTGATTAAAAAGTAATACCATTTGAATTAATTGAGGGTAGAATTCAATAAAAATAAATTTCCAAGAACAAGGCGCTTGATTGAGCAATAGCTGGCTATTGAGGTTGAAAGCAACGATGTTATTGGATATTTAGGCCACTTGAAAATGATCTCTTAGTTAGTGCAATTGGTATATATGTAATTTATTGTGTCATTGTATCGCATATCAATGCTAGTGCGTGATATATTAATAAGCCATTTATCTTGGTCGTTGTATTCAAGATTAGAAATAACTCCATAGGTCTCCATTATGCTATGTGCCATTTATAAAAGCGCTAAAAAAGAACACACCTACCTTTTTGTTAAAACCCGTGATGATTTCTCTACCGTTCCTGAGGCATTAATGCTTACTTTCGGCACGCCTACTTTAGTGACGCTAATTAATCTTGCCACCAAAGAAAAATTAGCTTTTGCAGATTTAGCAAAAGTGAAAGCTAATTTAGATGGGCAAGGCTATTATTTGCAGTTACCGCCACCTCCAGAAGATTTATTAAAAGAGCATAAATCAGCAATGGACAAGCAAAAACAGCAAGGAGAGTAGCGAATGACATTGAATAAAATGGCTTCATTGATATTGTTTATTTCAAGCACGGTTTTAATACCGTTTAATAATATACAAGCAAAAGAGCTTACTGAAACGGGCTTTCAGCAATATGTTGTGCAGTTAAAAAAAGAAGCATTAACTCAAGGTTTTAAGCAAAGCTTAATTGATGAAAGCTTTGCTAGCGTAACGTTTCATGCACGTGCGGTAACGGCGGATCGTAAACAACCAGAAAAAGTGGAAACGCTAGATACATACCTGCCAAAGCGAGTACCAAGCTGGAAAGTAAAAAAAGCGCGTACCTTGTATAAAGAACATCAACAAATATTGACCAAAATAGCGGATGACTATGGTGTTCAAGCTCGCTTTATTGTTGCTTTATGGGGCTTAGAAACTAATTTTGGCAAATTTACTGGCGGATATAATGTGGTATCAGCATTATCTACTCTTGCTTATGAAGGACGCCGTGAAGTTTTTTTTAAAAAGCAATTGTGGGCAGCGTTAACCATTTTAGCACAAGGCCATATCAAAATTGGTAATATGAAAGGTTCATGGGCTGGCGCCATGGGGCAAAACCAGTTTATGCCAACCTCATTTTTAGCTTATGCGGTTGATGGTGATGGCGATGGTAAAAAAGATATTTGGCAAAACCAAATTGATATTTTTGCTTCTATGGCAAATTATTTACAAAAAGAAGGTTGGGATGATGAGTTAACGTGGGGACGTCAGGTTAAATTGCCGCAAGATTTTGATATCTCATTAGCTATCCCTAAAAATACCGGTAGTCGTAAAAATTGGTTAAAGGCATGGTCAAATACCGAAAAAACGGTAGCACAATGGCAAGCACTTGGTATTCGCCGAACTGATGGTACTAATCTTCCTAAGGTAGAGATCAAGGCGGCACTGGTTTTTCCTGATGATGAAAACGGCCGTGCTTATTTAGCTTACAACAACTATAAAAGTTTGATGCATTGGAATTTATCTTATTATTTTGTCAGCTCGGTTGGTCATTTGTCTGATCGAATCAAGTTTCCTCCTATTCATTAGCAAGTACTTTAACTATGACAGCACAGCAAAAAAACAGCCCATTCTGGCAACATAAAAGCTTAGAGCAAATGTCTCGTAGCGAGTGGGAATCACTGTGTGATGGCTGCGCTAAGTGTTGTTTAAATAAATTTATTGATGATGAACATACCGATGAGCAAAGCGAGTTGCAACCTACCGACCACTTAAAAGATGGTGAGCAAGTACATTATTCTAATATTGCTTGTTACTTGCTGAATGAGAAAACCTGTCAATGTAGTCAATATGCGAAACGAACTACCTTAGTGCCGGATTGCGTACAATTAACCCAAGCTAATTTAGCTGATGTATTTTTTATGCCACCAAGTTGTACCTATAGACGCTTACAAGAAGGGCGAGGCATGCCATCTTGGCATCCGTTGCTGCATAAAGGTAAAAAATCAGCAATGCACAAAGCAGGTATGTCGATTCGTGGAAAAATAGTTAAAGATGATGATGTTGAACTTGAAAATTTTGAAGATTACATTGTAACTTGGCCGCTTAATGATCTTGATTAGTCGATGCTTGCGAGTATTCTCCTTAAAATAACCGCTAAAATAAAAACTAATATCAATATTAATAGCAAAGCTAGCACCCATTTTAACACCACAATTAACCCCAAAACTACTCTCAAATTATATCTATGAAAGCTCAACAACAAAGCCTTTTGTTTCTACACAGCGCGGTACTTTTATTTGGTGGCACCGCTTTATTTTCAAAACTTATCGGCTTGCCCGCTTTAGATATAACGGTTTACCGAACAGGTGTTGCAGCTATTGTGTTGTTTATATTACTAACACTGCAAAAGAAAAAAATAACGCTCGACAGTGCTAAAGACTACGGTGTTTCGGTATTGCTTGGTGTAGTGGTGGGTATTCATTGGGTTACTTATTTTGCCGGTATGCAACTGGCAGGGGTCACTATCGGCATTATTGCCTTTTTTACCTATCCTGTTATCACCGTGTTTTTAGAGCCAGCACTAAATCGCTCAAACAATAAAAGTAGGCCACAAGGTAAAGATATTGTTATTGCTTTTATTGTGTTATTTGGCATTTTTTTATTGATCCCTGAAATTAACTTAGGTAATCAAGTAACGTTAGGGATAGTCACCGGTGTTATTTCGGCTTTTTTCTTTGCGTTGAGAAACATACTTCATAAAAATTATTTTAGTCATTATTCAGGGCCGCATACCATGTTGTATCAAACCTTAGTGGCTTTTATTATGCTGGGATTGTTTACTGAAGTACCGTTAGCACAAGTATCTAACCGTGATTGGTCACTTATTTTACTTGTGGGTATTGTTTTTACCGCGATGCCTCATGCTTTGTTTGCTTCATCTTTACGCCATTTGTCGGCTACAACGGCAGGGCTTATCTCTTGTTTACAGCCATTGTATGGCAGTGTGCTGGCCTTTTTATTATTAAGTGAACGAGCAAATATGTTGACTATTATCGGCGGCACTTTAGTTGTGAGCGCCGCTATTTTTGAAACATGGTCGGTGAGTCGAGGGCGGTAGCGTTAATTTGTCGTTATCAATTTATTTTCAAAGGAGTGTTTAAAAATAGTGCTATAAATGGTAAAACATTAAACAGTTAGTCTTTTTTATCAACTGTTTAAAGGTGTTTTATGATCATTGGCATTCCCAAAGAGTCGCTCAAGGGTGAAAACCGTGTTGCAGGCTCACCAAGCTCTACTAGCGCACTAATAAAACTAGGTTTTACCGTACAAGTTCAAAAAGGTGCTGGCACTAAGGCGAGCTTTACCGACGATGAATATAGTAAAGCTAATGCAGAACTTGTCGCTAAGAAAATATGTTGGCAGAGTGATATTATTTTCAAAGTAAACGCCCCAACAGTCGATGAAGTTGAATTAATGAATGAGGGCGCCACACTCATTAGTTTTATTGCCCCCGCACAAAGTCCTGATTTATTAGAAGCTCTTCGCGCTAAATCAATTACCACCTTAGCCATGGAAATGGTGCCGCGCATGACGCGTTCTCAATCTATGGATGCCTTAAGTTCCATGGCAAACATTGCCGGGTATCGCGCTGTTATTGAAGCCTCACATCATTTTGGCCGTTTTTTTACTGGGCAGATAACAGCAGCAGGTAAAATGCCGCCCGCTAAAATAATGATTATTGGCGCCGGTGTTGCGGGTCTTGCTGCTATTGGTACTGCCAGCAGTTTAGGCGCCATTGTACGAGCCTTCGATACTCGACCTGAAGTAAAAGAACAAATTGAAAGTATGGGCGCTGAGTTTCTCGAACTTAATTATGAAGAAGATGAAGACACGGGCTCTGGTGATGGTTACGCTAAAGAAATGAGTAAAGCTTTTATTGACGCTGAAATGGCATTATTTGCTGAGCAAGCCAAAGATGTAGATATTATTATTACTACGGCGATGATCCCCGGTAAACCTGCGCCAAAACTCATCACTGAAAACATGGTTAAGTCAATGAAAGCAGGCAGTGTCATTGTTGATTTAGCTGCAGGCGGTGGCGGTAATTGTGAGTGCACTGAAGCAGGCAAGGTTGTTAATGCTTATGACGTTAAAGTCATTGGTTACACTGATTTAGTGTCGCGCTTACCAAACCAAGCTTCACAGCTTTACTCTAATAATTTAGTGAATTTAGCTAAGTTATTATCTAAAAACAAATCTAAAAGTAAAGAGGGTAAAGAAAAAGACGGTACCTTCAATATTGATTTTGATGATGTTGTTATTCGTAATATGACCGTAGTGAAAGACGATGAAATCACTTTCCCACCACCGCCCATTCAAGTGAGTGCGGCTCCTGCCGCTGCTCAACAAACTAAAGTAGAACCTATTTCTGCAGTAGCAGAAGAGCCTGCATCACCGATGAAAAAATATGCTTTTATGGCCACAGGAATTGCTTTATTTGGCTGGGTAGCGAGTGTTGCACCGGTTGATTTTTTAACGCACTTTACGGTTTTTGTACTTGCTTGTGTTATTGGCTATTACGTGGTGTGGAATGTGAGCCATTCACTGCATACGCCATTAATGAGCGTTACCAATGCTATTTCGGGGATTATTATTGTCGGCGCATTATTGCAAATAGGCTCCGACAACACCTTGGTACAAGTACTCGCGGCAGTAGCTACTTTGGTGGCAACAATAAATATTGTTGGCGGCTTTAAAGTGACTAGTCGTATGTTAAAAATGTTTAGTAAGTAGGGAGAAACAACAATGTCTAATGGTTTTATCAGTGCCGCTTATGTGGTTGCAGCATTACTCTTCATTTTTAGTCTCGCAGGGCTAAGTAAGCAAGAAACAGCAAAACAAGGTAACTTGTATGGCATGGTGGGTATGGCAATTGCCTTACTGACCACTATTTTTGATCCTCGAGTTTCTAATGTATTGGTTATTATTGTCGCCATGGTTATTGGCTCAGGCATCGGGCTTAAATTAGCCAATAAAGTTGAAATGACACAAATGCCTGAACTAGTGGCAATACTGCATAGTTTTGTGGGTTTAGCGGCGGTATTGGTTGGCTTTAATAGCTATTTTGACGCAGGACACAGTGTCATCATTACCTCAGCGCAACAAGTAGCGATGAATATACATTTAACTGAGGTTTTTTTAGGCATTTTTATTGGTGCTGTCACCTTTACTGGCTCTATTGTAGCCTTTGGTAAATTGAGTGGTGCTATAAGTTCAAGCGCTTTAATGCTACCTAATCGCCATAAAATGAATTTAGCCGCGGGTATTGTTTCTATTATTTTAATGATTACTTTTGTGAAAAATGGTGGTTCAAATTTCCCACTATTTTTAATGACGGCTATTGCTTTAGTGTTTGGTTGGCATCTAGTAGCCTCTATTGGCGGCGCCGATATGCCAGTAGTGGTTTCAATGCTTAACTCCTACTCTGGTTGGGCAGCGGCAGCGGCTGGCTTTATGTTGAGTAACGATTTACTTATTATCACCGGCGCGCTAGTTGGTTCATCGGGTGCTATTTTATCTTATATTATGTGTAAAGCGATGAATCGCTCATTTGTCAGTGTTATTGCTGGCGGTTTTGGCACTGATATTATTATTGATGAAAATAAAGACTACGGTGAGCACATAGAAGTACAAGCAGAAGCGGTTGCTGATTTATTACGTGGCGCAAAATCGGTAGTGATTGCACCGGGTTATGGTATGGCGGTAGCGCAAGCGCAATATCCAGTATATGAAATGACTCAGCAGTTAATCAATAAAGGTATTAAGGTGCGTTTTGCCATACATCCTGTTGCTGGCCGCTTACCAGGGCACATGAATGTATTACTCGCTGAAGCTAAAGTGCCTTATGATATTGTGTTAGGTATGGATGAAATTAACGATGACTTTCCTGAAACTGATGTGGTATTAGTTATTGGTGCAAATGATACGGTTAACCCTGCTGCAAATGATGATCCCAATAGCCCAATTGCGGGTATGCCAGTATTAGAAGTATGGAATGCCAAAGAAGTCATCGTTTTTAAACGCTCAATGAATACAGGTTATGCGGGCGTGCAAAACCCATTATTCTTTAAAGACAACACGCAAATGCTGTTTGGCGATGCCAAAGAAACCACCGAGCAAATTTTTAGAGCTTTATAAATTTATTATCTACTTTGTCATTCTTTTTTTATAAGAATGACAAAGTTTTATGATATAAATCAATTGTTTTAAATAATAAGTTATGGCTAAATAGGGTAGCTAACAGCATAAGAATATAATAATTATCACCAAGGAAGGGCATGCGCAAACAGGCAAAAGTCAACTTCATCAATCAACTGCTATATTGGGAAGGTCGAATTAATGCTAGCCACCTGCAGGAACACTTCAATATATCCCGCCAAGCGGCAAGCAAAATCATTAATGACTACAAAGCTACTCACCCAAATAACTTAATTTATAACGCATCAGCCAAAGCTTATTTACTCACACCGAATTTTAGCTGTGCAGGCAATGTATCTAACTTCTTTGATTACCTCGCTACCGTCGGTAAAAATACCATCGTTACTAACTGGTCTCGTGAGCACAATGTTTATAGCTATGTATACGAAATAGCGCCGCCGCTGAGAAACATTCAAGCGGAGCAGGTAAGATCAATTCTTCGCGCTATTCGTGATCAACTTAAAGTAGACATTGGTTACATTTCTCTTACCAGCCCCGATTACTTAGACCGTATTATTGAACCACACGCACTCATTTTTGATGGTTTACGTTGGCATGTACGCGCGTATTGTAATAAAAACCAAGAGTTTAGAGATTTTACTTTGTCTCGTTTCAGTGGCGAAGCTGTTATTGAGGGCAAAGCAGATCATAGCAATGAACAAGACATTAAATGGAATACCACTATTGACGTAACCTTTGAACCAGACCCAAGGTTAACAGACAAACAAAAAAGAGTTATAGCGAATGACTACCAAATGGAAAATGGCCGCAAAAGCATTACCACTCGTGTTGCGATGCTTAGTTATTTATTAAAAAGACTGCATTTAGAAAGTTATCAAAGCAGCCCTGAAGCACAACAAATTGTATTAAGTAATCACTGTCAGAAAGAGATAAAACCTTACCTTTTTACCTAGTCGTTCATTTATTTTGTTAAGCGTTAAAGGTTCATTTTAACCTGTAAACTTTCTTTACATGTTATAAAGCACAGTATTGTTTTAAAAGAAAAAAAGGCTAAATTAACAACCAACAAACGAAAATATTTTTAGCTTATTTGGGTTATCATTATTTTTAGCTAATGACGATATGGATTTATAAGAATGAAGGATTTATCACCAAGCGACTTAAAAGCGATATTGCATTCTAAACGTGCAAACTTGTATTACTTAGAATATTGTCGGGTAATGCAAAAAGATGGCCGGGTATTGTATCTTACCGAAGCCAATAAAAGTAACGAAAACCAATATTTCAATGTGCCCATCGCCAATACCACCGTACTGCTTTTAGGTAACGGCACGTCAATTACCCAAGCCGCGGTAAGAATGTTAGCCCAAGCTGGTGTATTAATTGGCTTTACCAGTGGTGGCGGAACACCGCTATACATGGGTAACGAAATAGAATGGTTTACCCCTCAAAGTGAATACCGACCAACAGAATATCTACAAGCTTGGATGAAATTTTGGTTTGATGACAGCAAGCGGCTTGCTGCCGCCAAGCAATTTCAACAAGCACGTATAGAATTTCTCCATAAAATATGGGGGAAAGATCGTGATTTAAAAAATGAAGGATTCACCATGAGTGATAGTGGTATTGAAACCGCTTTAACTCGATTCAACGAACGCATGGCAACCGCAACAAAACCCTCTGATTTATTACTTACCGAAGCACAACTCACCAAAGCACTTTATAAATTTGCCGCCAATACCACCAAAACCACAGGATTCACAAGACAGCATCAAAGCACTGACCTTGCTAATGATTTTCTTAATCACGGTAACTACTTAGCCTACGGATTAGCTGCCTGTACCTTATGGGTATTAGGCATTCCGCACGGCTTTGCGGTAATGCACGGAAAAACTAGAAGAGGTGCATTAGTATTTGATATTGCTGACTTAATTAAAGACGCTATTGTACTACCATGGGCATTTATTTGCGCGGCAGAAAATAATACCGAGCAAGAATTTAGACAACAAATATTACAAGCCTTTACCGACCATAAAGCCCTCGACTTTATGTTTGAGCAGGTAAAAGCAGTGGCGCTAGCCAATGAACAGGAAGTAGAAAATGCATAATTTTTATGTAGATTGCGCTTTAGCGCAACAATATGTAACCAAGGTGAACAGCTTATGATGGTCACCTTTGTATCGCAATGTGAGAAAAATGCCCTAAAGAAAACGCGCAGAGTGCTCGATGCTTTTGCCAACAGAATAGGCGATAACACCTGGCAAACACTGATCACCGAAGACGGCTTAATTACCGTAAAAAAAATGCTCCGACAAACCGCCAGTAAAAGCACAGCAGTAAGTTGTTTTTGGATTAGATCACGAGCACGTAGCCAGTTTTTATGGGTGGTGGGAAATAAAGCTAAGTTTAATAGTGAGGGGATAGTGCCAGTGAATAGTACGAGTAAAGGTATGGAACAATTTGTAGATAAGAATCAGTGGCAAACAATTGATGTTATAAAGTATGCAGCTGCTATTGCAGGATTGTTTCATGATTTTGGTAAAGCTAATTTATTGTTTCAAAATAAATTAAAGGGGAAAAGCCAATCTAAAGGAGAGCCCTATCGTCATGAGTGGCTTTCTTTAAGGTTGTTTCAAAATTTCACTGAAAATAAAACTGATCTTGAGTGGCTACAAGAGTTAACTGAAATAGAAAAAGGCAGTATTACAAGTTGTTTTAGAGATGGTTTAGATAGCGGTGAAAATTTCAATCACCCTATAAATAAGCTTGCTTCTTTTGCGCAGCTAGTGGCATGGTTGATTTTAACGCATCATAAACTCCCTCTGGTTCCTATATGGAAAGATAATGTGAATCTAGCCCCATCTTTTGAAAATATAGAATCATGGCTTAATGATCTTGAACCTGTTTGGAATTCATACCAATGCAAGGATACTGATAAGCAAAATCTATTGACCGATAATTGGAATTTTCAAAATAAATTACCCGTTTTAAGTATGAAATGGCGTTCACATGCTTGCGCTATCACTTCAGAAGTGTTAACAAAATTAAAGCCTATTATTAGGCAGCAAACAAATTGGCTTCATAAGCAACTTTTTACGACTCATCTTGCGAGGTTGAGTTTAATGCTTGCGGATCATTATTATTCATCACAAGACGCTACGGAAGAGTGGCAAAGTATTTCTTATAATGTTATCGCTAATACGGATAGAGAAACTAAACAACCGAAACAACAACTAGATGAACACTTGATTGGTGTTGCTTATGCAGCACAAGAAATTACAATAAAACTGCCAAAATTTAAAAATACATTACCTGTATTAGGTGAAAATGAATTCTTACAAAGTAACGTGCCTAAGCAATTTAATGAAAGTTTTGGCTGGCAAGATAAGGCTAGAAAATTATCAGAGAAAATATCCAGAGAAGCGGTTAGTCATGGTTTTTTTGGTATAAATATGGCATCTACAGGCAAGGGGAAAACCTTAGCAAATGCTAAAATAATGTATGCATTAGGAAATAAATCTGGTCGTGTTCGTTTCAGCGTTGCGTTAGGGTTAAGAACGTTAACCTTGCAGACTGGCAAGGAGTTTCGTAAAAAATTAGCGTTAAATGAACAACAATTGGCTATTGCCGTTGGCGGTATTGCCGTTAAGGAATTATTTGAAAATCAGCAACAATCAACTCAAAAACTTGAGCAAGAAGAATCTACTGGCAGTGCCTCACAGAATGAAATAATAGATGCTGATCTTCGTATAGATTATGCCGCAGATATTCAAGAACACAGTTTGAGCACTTGGACAAAACAAGAAACACGCTTAGACCAACTTATACAAGCACCAATATTAGTCAGTACCATCGATCATTTGATACCTGCCTCAGAAGGCACAAAAGGAGGTAAGCAGATTGCGCCTATGTTGAGATTATTAACTTCAGATCTCGTATTAGATGAACCAGATGACTTTGGTTTAGACGATTTACCAGCATTATGTCGATTGGTACATTGGGCAGCTATGCTTGGCAGTAAAGTGCTGCTTTCTACGGCAACTATGCCACCTGCAATGGCTTATGCTTTATTTCAATCTTACCAAGCGGGGTGGGCTGAGTATGCTAAAGCGAATATCGGACAATGGAATGGTGAAATACAATGTGCATGGTTTGATGAATGGGAAAGTAAAAGTGAGTTGTGTAAACATATTGATGACACTAAAACTTTTCAACCTGCGCATGAAAGCTTTATAAAAAAACGGATTAAAAACCTTAAAAACAAAAATACACCCAAGCAGCTAGGTTGTATTACACCGCTTGACAAAGACGAAGAAAGTGATGCTAAGTCAATGGCAAAAGTAGTGCAAGCCAATATTATTAGACTAGATAAAAACCACCGTGATAATAATGGGCAAAATAAAAAAGCGCAGACTGTTTCTATTGGACTGGTTCGTATGGCAAATATCAACCCATTGGTTGCAGTTGCGAAAGATCTGATGGCATTAACATTACCTGATGATACTTGTATTCATTATTGTATTTACCATAGTCGCTACCCACTTGCTATTCGTTCACATATTGAAAATAATTTAGATGATATTTTAAATCGTAAAGAACCACATAGGATTTGGGAAGTGTTAGAGGATAAAATAAATATCTATAAACAAAAGCACCATATATTTGTTGTTTTAGCATCACCAGTAGCAGAAGTTGGGCGTGATCATGATTACGATTGGGCAATTATTGAGCCCAGCTCAATGCGTTCCATTATCCAAATTGCAGGGCGAGCATTAAGGCATAGGTCGATAGTACCAACAGCTGAAAATATAATATTACTTAGTAAAAACTATAAAGCACTATCGGGCAAGCCAATTTGTTTTGAACGACCGGGTTTTGAATATGATAAGTTAAAACTTGATAAACATGGTTTAAACGAAATTCTTACTGTATCGCAATACAACAAAATAGATGCGGTGCAACGCATTGCAGTCCCCGAAGTAAGAACAAAAGGAGGACGATTTCTAAATCTAAATGAACTAGAACATAAGGCGTTATCGGTACAGCTTTTTTCAGGTGATAAACCTGCAAAAGTTTGGTGGCAAAATCAGCCTCATTGGTGTGGTGAGGTACAAAGACAGCAAAAGTTTAGGCAGTCTCAATCAGATAATGCATTTTATTTATGGGTAAAAGATGAATACTCCAGTATTGAATGGAGGTGGTTTAATGAAGATGTTTATCCATCGAAATTTGGCGAAAATAGTCTTGTTAGTATTGTTGAACAGTCGGATGATGACATTCTACTGGTAGAGGGAAATTATTTTTGGTTTGATTTAAATGCGAAGACGGTTTACCAGCAGCTTATTGAAGAGTTCAAATGTAATGGTATTGAATACGATTTAGCTAAAATTAGTCAGCGTTTTGGTGAACTACGTTTAACTGAATTTAATAGTAATCAGCAAACACAATACAGTTATCACCCTAACTTAGGGATTTATCAAGAAATGGGGAATAAATAATGGTTGATGAAAAAAAAGAGTTTGAGACTTGGGAAGAGGTGATTAATAAATTTCTTACTGATAAATCCCTGTCTGACGAGGAGAAGTATCTAAAGGAAGCTATCAAAGGTGTAAGCACATTATGTGAAAAAAATGGATTTCATGGAAAAGATTATATAAAAAAGTTTTTTTCTACAAAAAAGGAAAAAGATCAATTAGCCATTGACTTTCAAAGAATGAGATTCAATAAGATCTTAAAATTTAGAAAAGTTATCTCTGAATTTGATTTTGATAAATTTGAAGCTGATTATGAAGTCAAATATGAAACTCTTCTAATTAAGTATAAACCATGTAGATGGATCTCTGACGCTGCCATCAATGCATCCAGTGTAAGCTTTGCTACACATGTTATAAAACTCACACATTCAAAAATTGATTCTTCATCACTTTATGACAAAATTGACTCATTTAAACCTGATTTTTTAACTACATCGATCTTACGGGAGAAAAGTATAGATGGTGCCGTTAGCGGAAATCAATTCGCGCCTATATTTCAATTTCTTGAGTTGGAGTTAAATGGAAATAAACTTGCTACCGAGTTCGCTGCGGAGTCAACTGAGGTTCTTGAACCTTTTGCTAGTAATGATAAAGAGGTGGTTACTTGGAACAATGGCTTTAAGAAGGCGCTGTCAAATGAACAGCTAAGTACTCATTTTTTAGCAAAACAAGTATATTTTCCCATTAATAGTGATGAAAGTTCATACCACTTACTTTGTCATATAAAATCCTCATCTTTAGCGCATGCTATTTTTGAGGGCGTATTTGACCCAACTCAGAAAGATATAAGGGCGTTGCGTGAAAAAAGTAAATACTCCCCCTGTGCTACTACTTTATATCCACAAAAATCACGGATAAGTGTTACAGCTAGTAATCACAGTAATGCCTCTCAATTAAATGGAAAAAGAGGCGGAAAATTGCACTTGTTTTCAACTCAGCCACCAATTTGGGAAAATCAATCAAAACCACCGATCTACAAAAAATCATTGTTCGATGAAAATTTCTTCTATCAAAACATGAAAGAAGATATCAACTATCTTCGAGATTTTTTACTGCGTTTTAATCGTATTGATTTAAGTATTAAAAACCCAGAACGACGGAAATGGATAGATCGCTGGTTGGCTAATATTATTGATGAATTTCTATTTTTTGTGGGCAATATACAAAACCTGTCAGCAGGTTGGACGGTAGCAGAGGATATTAAACTAAAACCCGCGCACCAATATTTGCTGGATCCTTATCGAAAAGGTACTGAATTCCAATCGGCACGAAAAGGAACTGACTGGCAAGCGGTTATTTGTGACGATTTTGCTCATTGGGTCAACAGAAGGCTTATAGGTCAAGATAAGCAGTTTACCCCCCAGTCTGAACATCGTCGTATGTGGGTCTCGTTATTAGAGCAACCTCTTAGAGAACATAGTGAAATGCTCGATGCAGAGTTGAAATTCCAAGCGTAGGTAAAATCATGAAACAGTATATTTTAATTAATAGAATAAAAGTTCAAGGTGCTAATGCTATTGCAGGTTTTACTTGGGGTTTTCCTGCCATAACTCATTTTTTAGGTTTTAGTCATAACCTTTCACGCAAACTATCTAATACTGAACGTTTTAATGATATTAGTTTAAAAGGGTGTGCTGTGATTGCTCATAAGCATCATGTGCATTCTTATGGTGCATCTTATAACGTGGAATTTACCCAGAGTAGAAATCCACCTTATTTGCATTCTCATGACAAGGCGGCAACTCCCCCCGTTATTGAAGAAGGCAAAATGAATATGACGGTTTCTTTGTTGATTAAATATGATGGCAATATTGGAAATCGGCAAGATGGTTTTATTGAATGGCTGACAACAAACAGTTTTTTACAGCGTTTAGCGGGCGGAACCATTCTCGATATTGGTTGTGTTGAAATTCATGGCGTTAATGATAATGCTGAAGTACGAAGGCTAACACGCAAGTTATTGCCGGGATTCATTTTACGAGACCGTTCGGAGTATCTTGAAAAACATTATCTGAATTTACAAAAAGAAAATCCTGAAATTGATTTGTTAGATGCATGGTTCGATTTTTCGGCACTAAAGAAAAAATCTCGACCAAAATCAGATCTAATTAGTAAACATTTAATGATCACGTTAAAAGAACAAATTAATGAACCGAAATATAATCAGCTTATTAAAATATGGGACGAACATTTAAAAAAACCTTATCAGCAGGGAGTTGTACCGGATGAATTGATAAATTATTTTGAGCAGTTAGATAATATCAAACCTAATGAAAAACTGTTGAATCAGTGGCAAAGTTACTGCTCACCAAATGAAAGTATTGACGCTGACTGGGAGTATGTACAAAAACCAGAGGCAGGTTATTTAGTGCCTATCATGACGGGCTATAAAGCTATCTCGAAAACATATGATAAAAAAGAAATTAACGGTATTAGAGCTCGAAGTAATGATGAGACAGTTAAAAAAGTTTGTTTTGTTGAGTCTGTACACAGTATTGGTGAGTGGCAAAGTGTGCATCGTATTAGCAGTGCAGAGGAATTAAGTCACTGCTTATGGCATTACCATTATGAGGATAATTGGTATCTCTGTAGGCAAAATAAATTTGCTTTAGCGAAAGAGTTATCTGAACCAGAGATGGTTACTGAAAATCTGAATGATGATTTTAATTAAATAATATACATAATTTAACCCAAGGAACTAACAATGAGTAATAAAAATGAAATCGTGCTGCCAAGCCTTTTATCTTTTGAGCGTAAACTAGAGGCGTCAGATGCCTTGATGTATGCAGGAAATTGGGGCGAAAATCCACGTAAAGAAAGTGGTTGGAAAATGATACCGATAACCAAGCGCCAAAACCGTTCAACAATAAGTGCCTACGGTACAACGGAAGACGATAAAATTAAACCTAACCCTGTGTCATCGGATAGCGATGATGCAAATTTACCGCACGATAAAAACACCCTGAAAGTCAATTTTACACTTAGAGTTGTTGGCGGTGTAGGAAAACCTTTTGCCTGTAACGAGCCTAGCTTTGAAGCCGCTATTAGTGAAAAGGTTGGTGATTTCAAAGAGCAATCGTTAAAAGTATTAGCAAAAAGATATGCTTATAATATCGCCAATGGACGTTTTTTATGGCGAAACCGTGTTGGTGCAGAAGATATAATAATTGTTGTTAGCACTAAAGAGTGCCAAGAGTCATTTCATGCGTATGATTTCTCATTGAATAATTTTGAGAAAAACAATAATCAGGATAGCTTGAATAAATTAACGGAAATAATTTATAAAGGGTTAAGTGGTGAAAATGAATTTACCATTTTGGAAATAAATGCTTATGTGAAATTAGGTAATGGACAGCATGTATTTCCATCTCAAGAAATGAATATGAATGAAAAAGGTAAGGTGTTATTTCAGCTGGAAAACTGTGCTGCCATGCATAATGTTAAAATAGGAAATGCAATCCGCACGATTGATGATTGGTATAAAGTTGAGGGAAATGATGCTGAGTTTCCAATTGCTATTGAGCCCTTTGGTGCTGTTACTCAAAGAGGTCAGGCTTATCGAAAAAGTAAGAATGATTTATATACACTTATGCAGGCATGGGTGAATGAAAAAGAAGTAATTGATGATGACAAAATTTATGTTGTTGGGAATTTAATACGCGGTGGTGTATTTAGCGGTGAAGCGAAGAAGAAAAAGAAATAGGAGTTTTACCTATGAAATATTATCTCGATATCACCTTATTGCCAGATGCCGAAATTACTTTAGGCTTTATTTGGCAAAAGGTTTACCAGAAAATTCATCTTGCTTTGGCTGAAAATAAAGTCGCGGATAACGAATCTTCGATTGCATTATCACTGCCTAATTACGGAGATCATAAATTTCCATTAGGTAATAAATTACGTTTATTGGCAGAAACTGAGCAAGTGTTAGATACTTTAGCAATAAACACATGGCTAAAATACTTTACTGATCATACCCATATTACTTCAATAAAATCTGTGCCTGAATCGGTGAATGAATATGTATGTTTTAGTCGTAAACAATTTAAGACTAATCTTTCTCGCTTAGCGCGGCGTAGAGCAAAACGTCATAACGAAACTTTTGAACAAGCATTGCAACATTATGCAAGTTTTGACGATAAGGAAACTAAATTGCCTTTTATTAATGTTAAAAGTTTATCAAAAGGAGAACAATTTAGGCTGTTTATTGAACGTAAGGTTAGAGAACAAGCCAAAACGGGTAAGTTTAACTGTTACGGTTTAAGTAAAGATCAAGCCACAGTACCTTGGTTTTAGTTCACTCATTTAAATCCGTCAAAGTTGACGGGTTTAAATCACATTTATAAAAACCTATTTATAAAGAACCAAATTTAGTTTATATTTAGTTTTTTGTCGTTTCAGGAGTTATAGCATGTCATTAGCAAGTCATATAAAACCGATCAGTTACCTAAAAGCTAATGCCGCAAAAATTGCCGCAGAATTAAAAGATGATGGCGAGGCTTATATAATCACCCAAAATGGTGAAGCGGCAATGGTGGTGCAATCGGTTGCAGAGTATGAGCAAACGCAAGAAACGTTAGCCATGTTAAAAATGATTGCACAAAGCGAGAAAAGTATTGCGCAACAGGGAACGGTGAACGCTAAAGATTTTATGAAAGAGTTGCGACAGCGTCGAGGGTTATAATATGTCAGCATATAATGTTGAATTAGCGCCAGCAGCCCAAGCTGACATTGAAAATATTTACCAACATTATATTGCACGAGCTAGTGATTTAGTTGCTAATAAACTGTTGGATGAAATTGATTTTGCCATCATATCATTATCTTTAGAGCCGTTATTAGGACATTTACCACTAGAATTGAATGCCAGTGAAAAAGAGTGTTTAGAAATATTAACTAAGTCTTTCCGTATTATTTATAGGATTTTAGAAGAAAACATCGAAATATTACTAGTACTTCATCAAAAGCAGAGTGTTAAAAAAGCGTTAAGCAATAGGTTATTGCATTGACATTATAATTTATAAATAAATACCAAAAAAATTGCTCTTTAAAAATTCTTTTAAATAATAACAAGTTACAAACAGGCTAAAAGTTTAGGTCAAAAAGCCTAAATTATGTTAGTTAATTGTTGTAACTTGTTTTTTTGCTGATATTCTATTGTTCACTGCCGCACAGGCAGCTTAGAAAACAATCGCGTTGGTGTTGCATGTAACTGAGTAGTTCACTGCCGCACAGGCAGCTTAGAAATGAAACGTTTTTTGGTGATGTAAAAAGTATAGGTTCACTGCCGCACAGGCAGCTTAGAAATATTGCAATAACGAGTAGATAAGGCACTAAAGGTTCACTGCCGCACAGGCAGCTTAGAAAATTCAGTCAATAATCGCTAAGTGGGCCCCAAGGTTCACTGCCGCACAGGCAGCTTAGAAACGTTGATGATATTACTTCTTGTCGTTCCGTTCGTTCACTGCCGCACAGGCAGCTTAGAAAGCATGAAAAAAGGTTTCAAAGCCTGAGTCATGGTTCACTGCCGCACAGGCAGCTTAGAAAACTAAACGCGGATTTCACCCCGTCCCATAAATGTTCACTGCCGCACAGGCAGCTTAGAAAAGATAACGCAGGTATAGCGCAAACTCAAGTAGGTTCACTGCCGCACAGGCAGCTTAGAAATCTAAGGAAGTCAGTAGGAAAAGCTATTGAGTGTTCACTGCCGCACAGGCAGCTTAGAAACAAACACCAGTTATCCAGAACGTAGAGGGTGAGTTCACTGCCGCACAGGCAGCTTAGAAAGCAAATTTATCTGCGTTCGCATCGAGTAGCATGTTCACTGCCGCACAGGCAGCTTAGAAAACTCGCAAACATACCGCCGCCACCCGTTAAACGTTCACTGCCGCACAGGCAGCTTAGAAAGTCAGTTGCATGAAAGAACGTTTCAAATGCTGGTTCACTGCCGCACAGGCAGCTTAGAAAAACATGTCATCCAGCGAACCACGCTGACTTTCGTTCACTGCCGCACAGGCAGCTTAGAAATTACAGGCACCGCGCTTAAAGGAATGCAAGCTGTTCACTGCCGCACAGGCAGCTTAGAAATTTGCTAAAAGCACCTGCTGCAAACTGCATAGGTTCACTGCCGCACAGGCAGCTTAGAAAAAGTTATCATCAAAACTGTTTACCCACTCTCAGTTCACTGCCGCACAGGCAGCTTAGAAACATCTCGTCGTATTCGTCGTATTCATTTCAAGGTTCACTGCCGCACAGGCAGCTTAGAAATGATAACATCAAATCACATTACGTTCGTTTACGTTCACTGCCGCACAGGCAGCTTAGAAAGTACGGCACAAAACTTGATAAAGAAGTGTTGGGTTCACT
>Ga0209081_1000259_pt1 | contig 32048 bp, 37 predicted proteins | sample GOMGulsemesocosm_4_FD_184636 | JGI IMG/M metagenome (GOLD analysis project Ga0209081, IMG submission 184636) | Methane-oxidizing microbial communities from mesocosms in the Gulf of Mexico - GOM15B Gulf of Mexico (SPAdes) (version 2) | ecosystem: Environmental > Aquatic > Marine > Cold seeps... | reverse complement strand
CAATACCGCTCTCCCAATCTACTCCGTTAGTTGCATGGTATGGTAGCTGCTCACTCGCATTGTAAGCACTAGAAAATGTCCGAAACCCCGTTGCTGCTGTATCAGGCAACGTGAACGTCTGCACGGCAGAAGGTTTATTACTCGCGACTTCTCTAACTCTTGTTTTATGTATGACTGACATCATCTATCCTTTGTTATTAATCAACATGCGCATACATAACGTATACAGAACATCACTGCACCTGCCCTGTTGCCGACACACTACCGCCCTGTGGATCTGAGTGCGTATGACTATTATAAATATCTCGATCACCTGACATACTGCGCGTGCTATCACTCACCTCAGCATCAGAATGAATGTCCCCCGTTGCACTAATATTACCCAGCACAGATAAATCACCAATAAAATTAATACCGCCTGGGCTTGTGATCTGAGTTGTTGCCCCCTCGGGCAATACCGCACTTAAAGTATGCGTTTCGCTGTCGTATTCGATCACCGCCTCGTCACTAAACCGAAATAAGCGTTTTTTAGGGTTAGTACTCGGTGCTGGATTGGCACCAGTAAACAGCGCAGGAAAAATAATGCCATTGGCAAGATCACCGGACGGTGATAACACCACAACATTCTCACCCACACTGACCGGATTCCACGCTTTATCTGCCCCCGCACGTAATGTTATGCAACGTAACCAGCCGGTTTCAATTTCGCCTATTTTGACGCGGAATACGTTATCCTCGTAATTAGCTGCACTGATTGTTCCTTCCCTGATCAGATTTTCAAAACGTCTAAAAAGGTCGGCTATTTTAAAGTTCATCATCGAGTAAAATATCTAAAATGGTTTGTTTGTCATCATCGTTAAACCCTAACAATTCACGCGTTGGGTATTGATAAAAAAGCCCTTTAGCCACTTTCCCCATATCGCCCTGTTGATGCACCATGGCGATAATCGCCGCAATCCCATCAAAGCCAACTTCAACCCCGTCACTGCTTGATTTAACTTTCATGCGTTTCGCTTTACGCAATCCCATCAACATTTTTTTAGCGCGTTTTACCGTGCCAGGCTTCTTTTTACGGGGTGCATAAGCACTACCATCACTATTCACCTGCTGACCAATACGCTTTTGGTTGGCTTTACGTAATGCCACACCCACTTTCTGTAATTTCTTTTTACGGGCAGCAGGCTTTAACCCCGCTAAGAGCAATTCAACCTGAGATTCAAACTGATCTAAGGCGTTCTCACTCATGCCTGCAGCACATCATTAATAAATAATTGCCAAGCTGGCGCATTCAGCCAGTGAGGCTCTAAGCTCGGATCTTCAATATGGTTTAAGCTAATTCCTTCCGGTACGACCGTCACTTTAACCACTTCAGACAGCGGAATTTTTATCGTAATATCGACGCTGTTATGATCAATAATATCTGCTTGAAAACTAAAAGCTTCGGGATCATGGTCTGGCTGATGCTGTGCTAACCACTGCAAAATAATAAACAGTAGTGCATCAGCATTACCCGCATAATCAGTGATCACTAGAACCGCTTCGTATTGCATCGAAAAGTTATCATTAGCCGATGATACATACGAAAATGCTTTGCCGTTGCTAATGAGCACCATGACATCATCACGCTTGAGCGGCAGCGGTGAGGCTAATAAGTGATTCAGTAGTTTTTGCGCTTTATTCATCGATCTAGTCCCGTCTTGTGCGCAAATTAGAGCGATGTAATTCATCAATCAACTTGTCTATTTTTTTATGCAGCGTATTCACCGCTTCTTTCACGTCGTCTTGGGTTGCGTAGTTACGCGCGGCAAACAGCTTATGCTCGGCTAAGTCACGGTTATTACAATGCGCTGATCTAAAGAGGTAAAACAGCGCGACTTTAATCAGCGCCAGTAAGCCACCAAAAACCAGCAAGATAAAATTCAGCATTTCGGGGCTGATAGTCATGTTCATAAGTCCTTCACGATAAGTTCAAAATCCTGTTTATTCATGTGTGCATCAAATTCATTCAGCGCTAAACGTGATTCCAGTACCGCTTTTTGTCCCTTGATACGACCAAAGCGACGCCCTAATAAAATACAGCCATGCGAGTGGGCATTTAAGCCACGCGCGGTATCACCAGCAATATTGCCGGCATGAAATAAAATATGACTGCGCCCGGGTACGTTGTGTACGCCATAGGTTTTGCCAAATTTAGGCGAATCAACACGCGTGCAGTGATAGCGCCCCGTTGGAATACAGGAGATATTGACTTTGTTATCCTGCCACGGCGGCTCCAGCGTATAGCCTAGATGCTGATTGCCGTGGCTAAGTATGCCTATGGTCCCGTGCGCACTACTGCCTAAGCGTGTAAGCGTTAGTTTTAATCCCATAAGTTAATGACCTTATTCTGTGTGTTCGGGCGGCTAATCAGCGGGAGTTCTATGCTAACGCCTGCGGGTAGTCGCTCGGGTTGTTCTGCCATGCGTGGATTAGCATCTAATACCTGCGGCAGCACATCTACGCGACCATAGTGAGCATGGCATATCGCATCGAGTACATCATTTTGCACCGTGATATATTGCTGACTCATATCAACACCACGCGAGTCGGCTTCGTGCCAATAAGGGCTGTAATCGCTGCATCCACCTGCAACAAACAATAATCCAAACGGCCTGACATCGCGTCCGCATTTTCATGGCCTTGGTGGCTGCTATCGTAATCGCGGTATTGCTGCAATAAGTCGTATTTCGTTTGCTGATAAACAGCCTGGTAGTACAAAATAATCTTGCGTGACAAGCCGTAATCGTTACCGGGTATGGATTCAATAGTGCTATAGCCCAATGCAATTTGTTCTTCCTTCCAGACGGCTAATTTGTCATTAATAATAATTAATGCTTGGCTCACGCTGAATTCTAGCTGACTGTTTTCAATCACCTGATCCATGCGCACACTCGCCCGTAAATCATTGAGTGATATATTCGGATAAAACAGCTGATTGATAATGGTTTCATCAGTCTGCGTGGCGGGTGTGGGGATAAAGGTGGTCATTTAAGCGACTGCGTTATTATTCGCGGCTAAAATGGCTTGATACAGTTTATTAATCGATTGTTCTGATTTGTGTAACCAAACTTGTTCATGTTGAAACGATAACCCCGCTTTAATCCTGTACTCAACGGCCTGGCGATAAATTTCTAATAGCACTAAATGGCTATTACGATCCGTACCATTGCCGCGGCAGGCATACACAGAGAAACTGGGATAACCGAGCTGTTTAATATGCTGTTTAATCGGCTCTAATTGTTCGTTGACACGCTGAATAGCCAGTAACAATACGGTTTCAGTGAGTAAATTCTGAGCGCAATCAGGCAATGATTTACGCACTCTACCGATAAAAATTTCAGGGAAAAAACAATCGGTACTGAAGGTTTTAGTTTCAGGGAATAATTCATCTAACAAAGTGTAAAACCAAATCCTGAACCGTAACATATCGTTATCCTTTTTTTGTATGAGGTGGCAGCACAACTACCGTTATCAAATCAACGCCTGAGCGTGACAGAATCAGGCAATGGCACCGCCTTGGTGGAGTCATTAAAATGGCTTACTGATCCGGTGGCCGGTCCCGTTGATCAGTCACCATATGTTTTTTGAAATCATCAGTCTCTGACAGCCCAAGACAAATCCCGTCAGGATCAATCAATGGGTATTTTATGCTCAGATAAAGAAAGGCCAATTTCCTAACTGTTGCCCCAGAATATTTAGAGCAATAATCCAGCCGTGCAGTCTGTAATTTTTGCAAGGGGCTGGCTGTTGATTCGATATAGGCCTGATCCTGGGCAATAACCGGCTGTTCTGCAGCTGAGCAAGCAATAAGTACGGAACAAAGAAAAACCAAACTAAGATATTTCACGCGGACTCCTCCTGTGCTGAGATCATGGCGCTGAGCGTTTTCTTCATGCCTTTGACCCCCGCTTTTTCTGGGTTAATCGCTTCCGCCTTATTACAAAACCTCAACGCTTCTTGATAATGCCCCAAGCGCTCCTGGTGTTTAGCCATTTGCACAAACAATTTGCTTAAGCTAATCATGGGCACGTCCCATTGTTCATCTTCAACAATGGCCACTAGCGTATCTAAATACGGTCCTGCACTTTGCTCAGCTTTTAGCATCGTAGCCGCCCAGTCAGTCATCGCATTGCACAAAAAGGTCCGCATATCGCTGGTGAATCGCTCAGGCATCGCTTGTTTTTGGCTGATAAGATACAGACCTAGCACCAATGCCCGCTGCATATCTTCCACATCCAGCATCCAGATAAAGATTTCCACCGCCACGTCATTAGCATAGCTTTCATTGTTGGCCACATAGCCATCCACAAAATCAAGGTACTGCGGTAATAATGTGCGCTTAACTCGAATCTTTTCTGCTATATCAGACTCTAGCTTTACTTTTTGCATATCGACTTCAAGCAGCATCTGAAAATCAGCCAATACCTGAGCTGTTTTGCCAGGTGTCAATGCTGTTGATGGCGTGCCTGCATGATAAGGGCAAGGTTCACCCGCTGCTTTCGCCTGTTCGGTCAGTTTAGCCCCCATCGTGCTATAAGGGTTTGGTAATCCCTTTAACTTCGCCTGATGTATGACGGCAGCGCCTTCAGTGCTATACGGACTAGGTAACCCACAGGCTTTCGCCTGGGCAATTTGCTGTTTTTTTACCTGCTCAATATTAATCGGTTTCATTTTTCACCTATGCGTATTCAATGCCTTGAATCAGCGATGCTTTACCGCCATGACCGACCACATAACCTTCGTTACGTGTGTTGAAATCTTCGTACTGATCTTTTTTAGGGTTATCCAGTTGCTGTCTGCGCCAGCTGGTATCTTGGTAATAGACCATGAGGTTAGATAGAGACGTGACTAAAATACTATCTGGATCAAAATAAGGCGGCACATAAGCACGTAAGCCCCCGTAAGTTTCAACGGTCATTGCCTCGGAGATTTTTTGCTTTTCCGTCGGTGTATTGCCTTGCGCTTCATAATACGCACCGCGTGCGTACTGCATAACATTCTGACCAATCAACACGACTAAATCGGGGGATTGTCTAAACGTAATATCCAAACGACTAATGGCATCATGTACTAAGACATCTAAATTCGCGTAGGTTCCCCCACCCAAAGTATGCGAACCCGCCACACCGAGTACATATTGTGAACCACCATTGAATAAACGAATCAGTTCTAACCAGCCAATATTTACATCGGACAAATCAGCTGCAACCGAATCAGCCGCTGCAGACGTACCATTCCACCCGATTGTTAAGCGGTCATCCGAAATAGCCTGGCGAATAGCACTGGCATATCGCGCTCTAAAATCAGAAAACTTAGCCCAAACATCAATATCATTGTATTTAATGGCCGCATCTGAGTTCGTTTTATGCAAGGTATACGGTTCACCATCGGTAGACAATAAATTCTTAGCGACGCGTTCTGCACTGCCGCTGGTATCGGTACGGCTAGTGATATGACCGGTTAAGCCCAGATTGACCTTTTCACCCGATAAGGCACTAACAGGAATAGTCTGTAGCAAGGATAGAAACGAATCGCCATGCTCAACAATCTTATCGTTGATCGTCTGGGCAATACTCGGTGTTGCTGCATACATTTTCCCCGCTTGGCCACCGTAGGCTTTTGCGGTATCTGAGAATAGAGATTCGACCTTGGCCTGTGATTCAGGGCTAATAAATTGAACTGCTGAGCTCATGGTAATGTCCTTTTAATATAAATTATCGTTATCAACTGAGTCACCATCATGCTCAGGTGTTGGCGTGCCATCGTCCTTGTTCACTGCGGTATCAAAGTCTTGACGTAGCTTTTTATAATCGGCCTGAAGCTGTTTAAATTCTTTGCTGTCTTCAGGAGTGTCCGTGCCTTTATCCTGCTCCATGGCAGAAAACTTAAGGGCTAAATCTTCAACCTTTTGCAGCAATGCCGCATAGTCATCGCTGGGTGTTTCTTCATCTTGGTTATCACCTGGCGTTAAAGCATCAATTTTTGCTTCCATTGCGGTAAATCTTGCAGCTAATGCTGCTAGTGCTTCATTAGGCATGTCGTCCTCGTCCTGTTGGTTTTGGTTTGGGTTTTTATTTTTGAAAAACTGGGTAAACCAGCTGGGGGGCTGATCATCTTGGAATGTATGCGGTTTGTTTTCAGTAAACGCCCCCAACACTGCATCCTTATTCGATACCGCGTTAAAGCGCATTTCTGAGGTTGCTGCCGAGGCTGGGTTATCTGTTGCCGCCAGACCTGATAAATAGAACTCACCGCTATCTCTAAAGTCAGGCAACAGCTCCATACTGGTAAATAAATACTGCCCTGATTTGTTATAGCTTAGGTAGTAATCGTTTGGAGCAATCAGGGCGTATAAATCAATGCCGTCCTCGTCGTTGGGTTCTGCGCGTAGATCCTCAACCGTGCCCATATTGAACCAGCGCTGGTGATCCGGCCAAATCAATGCGGTAAACAGCTTTTTATCGTAATTATCTGCGGCCTGTTGCAGTGACGTAGGGTCGATAATTCGACCATCTACGGTCGGTCCACTACGCCCGACAATCTTCCATTCTGTTTTTAACTCTTTTGGCATAGTGCACCTGAAATATGGTTTCAATAAAAACTTTAACCTAATTTTAGGTGTTTTTACGGCTTAATCAACGCCTTAAATTCCTAACAATTCCTATATAAATCAATTAGAAACAGAAAAACAGCAAAGCACTCATATTTAGGTTAAAAACCCCCTAAACTACACCTAAAAATAGGAGCTAGTCATGGGGGGGTGTTTGGATTATGATTTTTTATCAAGTTAAGCGGTTTATTGCGCCGGTCAGGATTCTCTGTAGTGCCTAAGCGTTATTCAAAAGAAACCCGAGACCTGTGCAAGCAATTCTTTGTGCGTGGCTGGAGCATGCCGCAAATTGCCGAAGAAACGGGCATTGATGAGCGCACTTTATACAACTGGAAATCATCTCAAAACTGGGAAAACAGCGTTGCCGGTGACAGTATAGAAATCGGATTGGCCAAAAAGATAAACTACTTATCTGCATTGGATAACCCAAATATTGATCAACTCAACCAGCTAGACAGACTGTGCGAGACCTTCGGCAATCTAAAGCTGAAAATGGCCAAGGTGCATGCCATTCAGAGTGGCACTATTCCCACGGTCAACCCAACGCCGATTTATGGCGATGTAGCAGATAACGAGCCCACCGAGAAAAAACCCCGTAAAAAACGGGCTGAAAAGAAACTAAAAAATGATATTTCCGAGATTACCGATCAGCAGCTGGACGACATACGTAATGATCTGTTTTTTAGTTATCAACTGAGATGGTATGAGGCAAAAAACGACCCGCTAACCCGTCGTAACCGTTTTATATTAAAGTCTCGGCAAATTGGGGCGACCTATTATTTTGCCTTTGAAGCACTAGACGATGCGATTCGCACCGGTGATAACCAGATATTTCTCTCAGCATCGCGTGACCAAGCAGAAGTGTTTAAAGCCTATATCATCGCCTTTGCATTAGAGCATTTTGGTGTTGAGCTAAAAGGCCAAGGGGTTATTAAATTATCGAATGGCGCTGAGCTGCGATTCTTATCAACTAACTCACGCACCGCGGCCTCTTATCACGGCCATCTGTATGTCGATGAGTGTTTTTATATTCCACAGTTTGAAAAAGTATGGGATGCCGCGTCAGGCATGGCAGCGCATGCAAAATGGCGCAGAACTTTATTTAGTACGCCTTCGGCACTCAGCCATGGCGCCTACCCGATGTGGAGTGGTGAAAACTACAACAAGGGCCGAAAAAACAAAGCAGAATTTGATATTAGCCACAAAGCGCTGAAAGACGGTGTGCTGGGTGCTGATCGATACTGGCGAAATATGGTCACGATTGAAGATGCTGTGGCAGGTGGCTGTAATAATGGTCCGCAAGGCACCTTGTTTGATATTGAAGAGCTTAAAATAGAAAACAGTCGCCTTGCGTATCTCAATAAATTTATGTGTAAGTTTATTGATGATGCCAATAGTCTGTTTAATTTAGGCACCATGATGACCTGCTATGCCAAAGCAGATTACACCGACTATAACGAAAATGCACCCTGCCCTTTTGGCAATCTACCGGTAGCCATTGGCTATGATCCAAGCCGCACAAGAGACAATGCCAGCCTTGCCTTATTAGCCATTCCACTAAGATCAGGTGGTAAATGGCGGGTATTGAAAACCTTATCGTTTACCGGAAAGAACTTCAGATACCAATCTGAACAAATCAAAAAAATAACCGAAACACATAATGTTAAGCATATCGGTATTGATGTGACGGGAATCGGGCTTGGGCTATTTGAGTTAGTGCAAGAATTTTACCCATTAGCCACCCCGATCACCTACAGCATCACCCAAAAAACAGAGTTAGTGGTCAAAGCGATCAGCGTGATTAGTGATGGATTATTTGAGTACCAAGCGGGTAATAAAGAAATTACCCAGGCATTTATGATGATTACCCAAACCACCAGCGGCAACGGAACCTTGACCTATGGCGCAAACCGCTTGAGTTCCGCAGGCCATGCTGATGTGGCATGGGCGATTATGCATGCGCTCAATTATGAAACTATCGGCACTAAGAAGACGACCAAGGTGGTTTTTAGTGATTAATTTTAAACGTAGGACTATTTTATGAACTGGTTAGATACAACATACCAAGCCGCAACAGGCATATTGAAGACGATGCAACGATCTGGCGAGCAGGCAGAACGTGTAGGCAAAAGCATGGCCTTTAGCTTTGGTGATCCTGAGCCGGTACTCTCTAAAAACCCCGTGGATTATCTGGGGCTATTTATGGATTCAGGTGATAAATATTATGAACCACCTATCAGCCAAAAAGGCTTGGCGAGCCTGATGGGAGCGAATGCTTACCATGGGCCGATCATTAATTTTAAGAAAAATATGGTCATGAAATGGTTTCAACCCAGCGCATTATTGTCTATGCAAGATATGCGCTTTTTTACCTACAATTATTTAGCCTTAGGCAATGGCTATCTGCAACATTTGGTTAATCCATTCGGCACCACCACCAAGCTAGCGCCACTTGCAAGTATCCCAATGCGCCGTGGCAAAGACCCCAGCCGGTTTTTTATGATTGGTGAAAATTATGATGATATCGAATTTAAAGAAAATGAAATTATCCAACTGGCTCAAACCGATTTAAATCAGCAAATATACGGTATTCCTGAATGGTTTGGTGGCATACAATCGGTCCTGCTCAGCGAAGAATCAACCCTATTCCGTCGTAAATATTATATTAATGGGGCGCATATGGGTTATATCCTGGTAACAAATGATGCAGGGATCAAAGACCAGGATGCTAAAGAGATTGAAAAACAGATCAAACAATCAAAAGGCCCTGGCAACTTTCGCTCACTTTACCTAAATATCGGACGATCACAAGCCAAAGAACCCGTGCAAATCATCCCCATAGGCGATATCGGTACCAAAGATGAATTTGTAAAAATCAAAGATGTCACCGAACGTGAAATGCTGGCCATGCATCGAATGCCACCGGGCTTATCGGGCATTATTCCGCAAAACACCAGCGGCTTTGGTGATTTAGAAAAACTCATGCATGTTTATTATGAATTGGAAATTATCCCCTTACAAAAGGAGTTTTTAACGATTAATGAAATCATGGGTGCTGAGGTTATTAAATTTAGTCAGCCAGAATGGCTAAACGGCTAAAAAACACCTCAAATAAGGTGCTAATGTATAATTAAAACACCTTATTTTAGGAGTTTGATTCATGCGTGTTATCTGCCATCACTGCAAAAGCAAAGCGACCATCACATCCAATAATGAATTATCAGAAACAGTCAAAGACCTGTATTGCCAATGCAACAACACCCAAAGCTGCGGTGCTTCGTTTGTGATTACTATGGCGTTTAAGCATGACCTCAACCCACCCCAACAAACCACGCTACAAATTGCCGCTGCGCTGATTAATAAATTAGATGATGCGGATAAAAAACAACTAATGCAGGGAGATTTATTCACATGAGCACTATCGTATTAGCACATGGATTTAATGTGAAAGATGGCGGTAAAAAGACCATTGATAAATTATTACCGTTCTTAAATAAACATGCTGTTTTACAGGCTGATTATGGTTTTTTTAACCTCTTTGGCGTGCGCTTTTTTAATAAGCATATTGCGCGAGTGGTCGCAGGCATGACACCCTACGGAAGTATTGGGATTGGTCACTCGAATGGCTGTGATATTTTAGTAAAGTCATGCAATGCTGGTGCACCGTTTAGCCGTTTGATATTAATTAACCCAGCATTGGACAGAGACACAGAATTTCCATTAGGCGATTTGGTGCGGGTTGATGTGCTGCATAATGTCGATGATCATGTGGTCGATAAGGCTCGGTTGTTTTTATTTCACCCGTGGGGTGATATGGGGCGAGTGGGCTATCAGGGCAAAGATGCAAGGGTACGTAATCATGAGACAAAATCGTTATTAAACGTGTCCGGGCATAGTGAGGTGTTTGATAAAGCCATGACCTTATATTTTTATTTAGAAGATACACTAAACATAGGAGATAGCCATGCTCGGTAAGATTAGCAATGAAGAAATTATTGAAGACACAAGGCCGATTAGTTATGTTGCTTAATATTTTTTTAGTCGGGTAATTGCTACTTATCTTTACCGGCTTGGTGGGCTGTGGGCATTATGAGAATATTAAATCTGTTACCACGGTCACTGAAAAAGCTAACGGGGAAAAGGTCACAGTGTTTAATAAATGTACAACGTCAATCGTCAATTGGCGTGATACCGCCAGTGCGGGGGTCAATATTGGGGCAGATTGTACAGTGCAAGGTCAAGCGGCGGACATGCGAGCGAATGAGGAAGCGTTGAAGGTGTTGGGTAATTTGGTGGGTAAGATTACGTAAATTTTACAAGTTGAATATTATGAATAAGAATATTTTTCATAGTATATACTTTGTCTTAAATACAAAATATTAAGGACAGCAAATTGACGACTACAGCACTTAAAATAAATAACGATGCGGATGCACTAGCTTATATTCAGCAATCTTTTGATGGGCTCTATGATAATAGTGTTGTTGAGTTATGTTTTGATAATTGGCCAATTTTTCATATCAATGTCAAAGGCGACCGGTATAACTCAACACTACCAACAAGCTTAATGAGATCATTGATCGATTTACAATCTCATTTAAATAGAGTTTATGCTGAAATAATATACGGCAGGGATGCAAGAACACTTACCCAAGAAGAACGCAATAGTTTAGAAATCATATTCAGAGTAAATCAAGGAAGTTCTGATATTTTTGCAGATTTAAGTGGTGTTTTTTCAGCAATAGCAGGTACAGCAATGAGTCAAATGACAGGAAAACAGTTAGTAACTACCGTTCTTGGTGTTGCTGCTTTGTGGGGCGGCGCATCTAGTTATGATTCATATTTAACGAAGACAAACGATAAAACTGCCGAAAAAAATCGTCACGAAATAACATTAGAGCTTATTAAGCAGCAACCAAAATTGCTCCAAATACAAAATGACCACATTGCAACGAATACCAATATCCTTAGAAGTGTAAGTGATGCAGAACAAGTTACACTTGATACTACGGTAATTAATAACGATGAGTTGGGTATGATTACTCGAAGTGAGAGAAAAGAGACAGAGTTGCGGCGTCTTGATGATCTTTTTTTGATTTCTTCACTAAAAAAGAAACAAGACAGCTACAAAATAGAAATTATAAGAAAATCAGATAACCTTAATATTTTAACAGAATTGTTTAAAAATCATTTAAGCATTGATGAAATGAATCAAATAATGAACGCATTTACATCAGATACACCTATTCCTTTAAATATCGTTGGTCGTGTACGAGGTGAAATAATAATATCAGCAAATATTGTTGGCATTAATAATAGTGCCAATGGTAGCGTTTTACCCGAGTAATATCTGCGTATATGTCGACGACACTCATGTCGTCGACACAAATCAAAGAGGTCAGACTCCATTGATACTCCTCGTTCCCAAATTCTATTTGGGAATGCGTGCCGGTAAGCTCCGCTTACTGATAGTCACAGCGGGAGATTGGGAACAAGCGTATTGTCTTCAGCGATGCAGAACTCACAGAAAGTTAAGTTGCAATCGCATAATTTTTTACACTTTACACACTCGATTTTTCCTTTGCATGTCGCCTCGTATTCAGTATCTTTGCACCTATCACATGCTTGAGTATGTTTTCTCACTTCTTTCTCTAGTGCGTCAATGCAGTCATACCATGTTTCAAACATAAATCACCTCATAAAAAATTAAATTACTCACTGACACTGTGGATCATCACTGCCGCTCGGCCTCGGCGCTGGTAGCTTTCGCGCTTCAGCACTTGCCGCCATTTTACCGCGCAGTTGATAGGCGATACAGGCAGTGGATTTAATTTGCTTTAGGCTTTGCTCTGGTTCACTCATCGCTTAAACACCCACATGCGCATGGTTCTTTTATCCAGCCTGGAATACGCCACCTTCGTCTCGACAAACTTATATAAATGACTGCCTTTTAAATGTCGTTGCAACTCTGCTTCATCAATTCGCGGTTGTCCGGCATTGTCACAGCGGCGCATAAAATCGGGAATATTAACCCAGATTTCATCATCAGGGTAACGCGCATGATTGGCCAAACTGGCACGCTCTCCCGCTTGATCCGTTCCACCATCAATATAATCAAAGGTATCCCAAAATCTGGCCACTAGCGGATTATCTGCATTTAATGATAACTGTCGTTCACCCGACATAGCTATAAAAGTACTCTGAATTTCGTCTATATCGGCTTTACTCAAAGGCAATATCAACGCCAGGCAATCCGCAAAGGCCATCATCTGTGCGTGATTATGGATAATCCGCTCCAGTTTTACGCAGCCTTTTGCACGAATCGCGGCGGCATGCAGCGGGTATTGTTGATCAAATAAACTCAGAATCGCCTTGGACATTTTGTTGGCATGCAATAAAAACCCCGATACCTCTTTAATAGGTAAGCCTAGCAATCTATCCGACGCATGTTTACCCGCTTCACTGTGATGGGTTCTATCAAATTGCAGGTGAATAATACGCGACATAATGGCTTCTGACGCAGTGACTGGAATATTCTGGGTAATAAATAAATAGCCTTTAAACTTCGGCTTTCTGACTTCATTACCTTGGGTCTTTTTACCTGTAAAACGTCCGAACTGACCTTCGTACAAATCTTTATACTCATTCCAATCAAAGCGTTTTGTTTTGCTATCGCGGCTGATTTGTTCGTTATCCACTTCGTTAAAAATCAACGGTAAATTAGCATACTGCGACATATTACGAATACGTCCCGCAACAGAACCAATCGCGGGGTTGAATGACTCGGCTTCACGCCCGATAATCTTCCATAAAAAACTGATTAAATCAGATTTACCCGAGCCGGCTTCACCAATAATCGAGACAAAGGGAAACGAGCGGTGATGCTCGCGCATTTGCTCGGCAAATAACCCACCAAACCAGCAAGTTAACGCGACCATTCCACCGGCACCATAGGCCACTTTATAATCGGCTAACCAGTCTGTATTCAGTTCTGTATTAAGTTCTTGCTTCATTTCTACCATGGTTTTAATACCTGATTTGCGTAATTGAAAAAATGACTCTTTATTGACTTCAATGACCCGCCCATTTTCCACCGCATAATCATGATAGATGTACGCATTGGTGACACGGTCATAGCCGATATAATCCAGCGTTTTAACAATCTTTGGGATGGTCTTCATTTCCTCTTTATTTTCGTACAATAAATCTTTGCTAGAGCCATCATAAATAGCTGAGGGATTCAGGTTAAACGTCGATTTTGTGTACTCGCCTGCCGTGGTTAACGTTCTGCCAGGCAATGCAATCTGCACAGCGTGTGCCCCGTTGGCAAAGCCGAAATTAAAAAAGAATTGTCCCTCTTCGCCACTGTCTGGCTGTTGAAAGTACAGAAACCGGCGGCTAAAGGTGGCGATATTTTTAAGTTTACTGGCAGCGCCCCAGGCAAAGTCATGATTTTCCTCATCCGTGCCCATGCCACGGTTTTCAGCTTCTACTAAGGCCACGCGGTATTTAGATTCATCGTAGCGAAATGAATAGGTGTTATTTTTAAAATGAAAAATAAAATACGGGTTATCTGTTTCGGCATGCATGAGCATCGCTTTTTCGCTGTAGCTCTTGGCCAGTTGTAAGCTACCGAAATATTTATAGTGTTTAATATCCTCTTTGCTTAAGTAATTGACCGCCTGATCCGGGTTTTTATTCGGCCTGCGGTTCTTATGTAAATCATTCCAATCGAGTTTGCTCTCAGATTCAGACGATAAGAACCCTGCGACGCGCTCACCGATATCACGTAAACGATAAGCAAGTTTTTCAGCCCCCTTGCGACCTGCGGTATCGTTATCCAAGGCAATCACCCACGTGATTTTCTTACCTCGGTGCGCTTGTATCGCTTTTTCAGGAAATGCCCCCGAGGTCATGACTGCAACGGCTTTTAGGCCGTTTAGATTGAGAGCAATCGCATCAAAAACCCCTTCACATAAGTAGACATGATCTTTTTCGTTTATTTCCAGTATCGGCGGTTGCCACCATAAGCCGGTACGCGGACCAATGGCACGGTTGACCATGGTCTTGGTTTGGCCTTTTTCATCTTTGACTTTAACCGGATCAATAAACTTTTCCCAAAACACGGTTTTTTCTGTATTCAAATAAAAACGCACGGTGGCGGTGCCTTTATCGCCATGGGGGTTCCAGTATTTATCCTGTTCATACCAGCCGGAGATTAATTCAGGGTCAAAACCGCGCATTAATGACAGGTACGCCTCCGCTGTGGCCATTGGGTTTTTAGCAGTAACCGGATATTTTTTATTTAGATTAACGTATAAATCAGGGAACCACTCTTTAGCCGTGCTTTCCCAGCCGCATTTGCTTTGGTGATCACAACGTATAAAAAACGGGTTTTCGACAAAGGTCCATACCGACTTTTTACCACACGCGGGACAACGCCCCTCGCGCAAATGAATGCCGCTCTGGCTGTGTTTAATATCAAATTCTGATTCTAATGCGTTGATAATTTGTGGGTTTAGGTCGATTAGCATAATTGCCCCATAATGCCGCGGCCTATTATTTCAGGAATTTGAGGCATAACTGAATTACCCAGGGCCTTTAGTCTAGCCACCCTGTCGGGTAGCCCATCATTTCTTGGACAAATAGCGGGTTGAGTAGGCATTCTGACGGATTCGCATGTGACTCGATAATAACGCGATTGTTTAACTGATCGTGATGCCCTCGCGGCTTGTTCAGATGCGCTTGGCTGTTCGGGTGTTTCCAGTCCCGTTTTGACGGGGTCGGTAACCAACGCCATGCATTGCTTCCCGATAGGTCGGTAAGCGCCATGCCGCGAGTTCCGTCCGGCTGCCTCGATCCTCGCTTGCAATCCCAGGCCACCGGTGTGGGTAGAAATTTTGCATACGCTATTAAGCTGCGGCCCTTGTTGCTGCTGCTGACTTCTTTGTCCGCAGCGCTGCGGGTTGGTGTGGGCAATAATCCACACTCGATCTCGTCGATGGATAGCGCCGACAGCTGCAGCTGGAATAATAAACGACTGCGTGGTGTACCCTTGACCCTCCAGGTCATGTAGCACATCGTCGAGTGCCAGTTTGATGAGACCAGTAACGTTTTCACCAATAACCCAAGTGGGCCTGATATCGCTGATAATTCGTAACATCTCCGGCCAGAGGTGGCGGTCATCTTCTTTGCCTTTTTGGTTTCCGGCATGGCTGAAGGGCTGGCAAGGAAATCCGCCAGTGATGACATCGATTTTACCCAGTTCGCGTTCAATTTGTTCTCCGGTTAATTGTTTAATATCTGTGTATTTCGGAATATCCGGCCAGTTTTTTTCTAGTTTTTTTAGGCAGTACGGGTCTTGCTCGCAAAATGCAACCGTATTCATGCCTGCACGTTCAAGACCTAAGCTAAAGCCACCGATTCCTGAAAATAAATCTAAATGACGCATGACGCGTCCCCCTGGGGCCGTAGGTAGGATACCCAAGCCCCCGTTATTAAATAGTTTCATTACTTAATTCCGTTTATTGTAATTCTGCACTAGCTCGATTTCTTGGGCTATCTGGTATAGATATTCATCAGACTGACCCTTAACAAATCCGATATGCAGGATTTGATGAAACAAGCGGACACCTTCTGCATCGAGTAGCGTCAAATCTCCAAGACTGTGCTGAAAGTTGGTTTTGTAGTAGCTGGAGATAAAAGCAGCTCCCAGAAAATCAGCGGAATGACCCTCCTGATAAACACGCTTTAACAACAGCGTTTTATCTAACGCCAAGGGTGTTATGCCGCGTTCTTCATCGGCTCGGTAGGCGAGTTCGTGCGCTAACAAAACACGGTTTTCGGTTTGTTGGGTTAAGGGGTTCATTCGACACCCCCAACGACAACATCAAATTCTGCATCGCAGTCGTCGCAGTAAATGTCGGTTGCTTTGCCGTACGTGCCAATGGATGGCGTGGGTTCAAAATCATAGCCTTCAATTAGCATATCTTGCTGACAGCCTGGGCAGTTGATAGTGAGCGCGGGAAATCTTATTCTTACGGGGCGGTGTTTCATGATGCCCCCCCTAGGACTATTGGTCCGTAAGATTTGCGGACTATATCTTGTGCTTTTTCTAATGTTAAGGCATTAAAAGCACTCTCCTGCTGGTCATATCCTTCGTCAGTATCACTGAAAATCAATGCGACAGCGCAAACACCTAACTGTTTAGGTTTAAAAAGCACTCTGACAGCTGGGTGGTACTGTTCATTTTCAGTGTCGGCAATGCAGCATAGTTGACCAAACTCTTCGCTTTGAAATATCTTTGCAAATTCGCTCATGATTCCGCTCCATCACTATCATCATTTACTTTCACGCCACAAAAAGGACAGTATGTAAAAAACAGATTTGTTTTCTCTTTTTTTAATCGACTGCCGCCTTTTTTCAATGGGCGCTCTGCTTCTATAGATAATGGCATAAACCCACGGGATGATAGATTGCTACCAAAGGTTAGCGCATAGCCTAATAATGTGACTTTAATCTCAGACCAATCAGGGTGTTGCTCTTGTTGGGAATCTGCGATTTTACTGGCAATTTCATTTTGGCAATCACAGCTCATGACGCACCCCCTGTAAATTTCTCAACGCCAGGCAAACTCATTTTCTCGATGTCTTGCGTGATCAGGGTGATATCGGGGACCGGTTGACCGGCAATATTGCACATGCGGCGTAAGCGTTCGGTCAGTAGTTCGTGGCGAAAGGCATTTTTAGTGCCGACTAATTGCTGACTGAGTTCATCAATGCGCTTATCAATGGCAATCTCGGTTTTTATGTCGATTTTTCCGAAGCTGCCATTTTTGCGCAGTTCTGGCAAAACCACTTCACAAACCCAATTAGAAAACTCAATCGCTAGGGGTTTGTTAGAGCGAAAAATTAAACGATATAAACCAGGTTCGTTGATGAAACCAGCGGCCCTTTCGCCTTTTATGGTCTGGAGATTCCAGACCATAAACCAGTTTTTAGGCATGTTTCCCAAAGTTGCTGATGTTCCTTTCCAAGTAATATCTAAAACGTCGCAGATATCTTTAGCGCAGAACCAGACGTTCTGATTCTTATCGGTAGCGGTACGAACGTCGAAATGATCAAAATGAAATGGGTTGGGGATGTTGTTTAAATGACTCATGCTACACCTCCCGCGAAAGGTGAGGCGCAAAACGCAAACGGCAAACGGCCTTGATGCGCATGTAGCGAGCTTGGATTAAACGGATTTGGATTTTGTGACGTAGCGGACTGATGGCTACTAGAGTGTTGAATATGCTGTGCATAGTCTTTTCCTTTGGTCTGATTGGCAAGACCATCGCGAAAAGCTACTAAACTTTGGGCGATGGACGTAACTCGGGTTAGTAGACCGTGACAAAGGAAACGGCGATCCGAAGATCCCCAAGATACGCCCATCATAAAGATGGATTTTTGGCATAAAAAAAGCGCTATACCGAAAGGTGCGCTTGCACCAATGTCATACGGACTACTAAACCCGCCGACTTCTTGTGAAGCCGTAACCTTTTTCAAGGTTGGGCTTAGATTAAGGGTTTTTTTATTGGGTGTCAAGTGTCCTTTTGTAATCTTTTTGCATACAATGAGGATTACTTTTAATGTAAGAAACGGATGGCTTAATATGAGCATTAACAATGCAACCCGCTTTGATTCTGAGCGACTTTCTGAACGCGGTATTGATGAATTTATTGGTATTTGTAAGGGGATTTTATTCGATGGTATTGTGACTTTTGACGAGGCGATCAATTTATTAAAATGGCTAGATAATAATCCGCTAGTATCGCCTATATATCCCACATCTGAGGTATTAACGGTATTGCAGTCAGTTAATGAAGACGGTAATTTATCGCCTGATAACGAAGCAGCCTTGTTGATTTTGCTGACTAAAATAACGGGCAGTCCGAAAGTGTTTTTAAGCGGAGATAATGCCAGTTCGACGCTACCACTTTGTGACCCTCCTCCTAACGTGGCCATTGATGGGTCGATCTTTATTTTAACCGGCAATATGCAGCATTCAAGCCGTAAGGATTTTAAGGTATTAATTGAGTCGCTTGGTGGTGCTGTGCTGGATAAGACGGTACGTAAAGATACCGACTTTTTAATAATCGGTGATGTGGGTAGCAGTGCGTGGATGCATTCAACCCACGGGCGTAAAATTGAACGTGCCATGAAGTTAAGGTCGCAAGGCAGTGGTATTTCGATTATTTCTGAGGCACATTTTTTATCATTTGTTGTATAGATCATTTCTTACCTGCTTACATATGTCGGTTAAGTTTCTTATTTGGGAATCGAACCGCCGTCCGATTTTCCTGCGTGATAAAAGCGTTCGGCCTCGTTTCGATCCAAGACCACGCTGGCATCAAAGGTGGTCTTTAGCTGTTGCATGCCTTCATCAAATTGCAGCATTTGCGCTAGTTCTGGTTCAGTTTTCTTTATGCCTCGCCATATTTGTTGCTGATGTTCTGGTTTTAGGCCTTTTAAGCGCACTATTTTTGTAGGATCGTTGTTGACCTGTACGAATTGCTTACATTTGGGCTGACTGTGGATGACGGGCATGTTTATCCTTGATGATGACTGCGCACTAGTCTTATTAGTGGTCGTGGGGTTTGTGGTGGTCGCCTGCCTAAGTTTGGGCTGATCAGTTGCCCTAAAATCAAGCATATAAGGAGTAGCTTTTCTGGGCGTTTTTCTATTATTTTTATTTCCACTATCCCCGTTTTTTCAGCAATCAATACAATCTCTGTTGATCCATGCGCATCGAGCTTTTCGGCTATATGTTCGATGTGTTTAGAGATGGTGCTTAGGGTTCTGTGTAGCTGTAGTGCGATTTCTGGGCGGTAGTAGCCCATGCAAAGGTACTTTAGAATCTCTGCTTCTTTATCTGTTAACGGCCCGTTTTTAATGATTTGTGCTTTTAATCGCTTCACTTTAGGTGTTTCCGCTAATTTTCAGGTGGCCATCATCACGAGATAATGAAAAAAAACCCCCATTTCTGGGGGGAGTTGAAGGTACTACGAGGATTTAATCGAGAATTTTGTTGCCTTGTATTTTTATGCCGTATAGCGCAGTGAGTCCGGCGTTGAATATTTTTCTATACAGTACGGATGGGCTAACATTTTCTATGAAGGCCATGTTATCCACCTTTTCCTTAACGCTAGGCGTGTGACGCATGGAGAGGGATACTTTTTTATCGGTCTGTTTTTTTTGTTTCATTGTTATAATCTATATAGTTTGTATGCATTGGGGGCGTTATGGTTACAATATCACCTATTTCTGGGGGAGAGAAGAAAAAAAGACCTGAAGTTGAGAGGTTTATTTTGCTGATGGATACTCTTGATATGCAAGCATCTGTTTTATCTAAAAAAATAGATGTTCCTGCGAGAACTATAAATAATGTTATTTATGAAAATAAGCCAATAGGCATGCAATTAATGCGGCAATTAAACTCTGTTTTAGGTGTTTCTATTGACTGGTTATTAGGTGGGGTCGGCGCGATGTTTGTTGCCACTATCAGTGTTAATGATGATGCAGCAAAGTACAGGGTGGTTGATCAGAGGATTTTCAGGATAACGACCTTTATTAATGAGTTTTTTGAGTCGGCCAGTGAGGATGATAAGGCATGGCTGGAAATGCAAATTAAATACAGCGTCCCGCACTATGCTGCGTGGCTAGACAGGAGAGATAGTGGTGAGTGATATTTATCAGGCGTTTAATGCTATTGATGATCAGATTCGTATGCTGTGTATTGATGCGACATATACCGGGCTTTATTTAGTTAAGCAAGGGCATGACCAAGCGGGGCGTAAGTTAATCATGACGGCCACTAAAGCAGGCGGGGTAAATTTATCGGCTGATGATATCTGTTTTGATATTGAAAAAAGTTTGTCTGCATTGGCAGTTCATACCGAATTGCGTGATTTAAAATAATTTTTCAGTGGGTGGCCTTCGGAAAGGTGTAAGTTTTGTAATGTATGTTTTTACTTTTCATGGATACCTTAATATTCGTGGCGTACAGGTTTTTTATGCTGGTTTTTCTGATGTAAGAAAGCTGTAATAATGTGTAATGTCATTTTTTTACATTTCTTTGTACCTGTTGATGCATAAGGTCTATAGCCTGTTTTATAGGGTGTAAGGTTTTGTAAGGTATCTGTAATGTTTAGGTGTAAGTTTCTTACGTCATTCTTACATGTTTATTACATCTAGTAACTAGTTTAGTTGCATTATAAGTAGTTGATTAATATTAATATTTTATATAGTTTATATTTTTATTACAAAACTTACACCTTTCCGAAGACCCCACGAAAATAAAAAAAGCAAACGAGACACTGCTTTAAGTTTCAGTTTTAAGACATTAATATTGTTATCTTTAGTCTGTTTTATTGTCTTTCTTCGGTTAGCTTTCTTTGATGTTTTGTTATTTGTCAATTATCAGGGTTTTATAAAGATTAGTTTTTTGGAGTGGTTGTGCCGGTAAAAAAGGATAAAAATGGTAAATATCTGGTTCGGATTGATCGCCAGGGTATACCACGAAAAAATAAGACATTTGACGATAAGGTCGAGGCGGAAATATTCGAAAGGCAATACATTGCTAAATATAAAGACATTCAGCAACAAAACTTAGATAATCGCACGCTTAGAGAGCTGGTAGAGTCCTGGTTTATCTATCACGGTATCAACTTAAGCGATGGTGAGCGTAGAAAGACTAAGTTGCTGTATGCATGTGCTGAATTGGGTAATCCTATTGCGCAGCAATTAACGCCTGAGAAATTTGTACAGTATCGTTATAAGAAAACATCCACGGGTGTTGATCGCATCACAGCTAAGACGTTTAATAATATTCATGGTTATTTAAACGCGGTGTATCACAAGCTCCATAAGCTTAAGGTGATCGATTATAATTGCCCGATTTCTGAGATTGATTTTATTAAGATTCAAGAACGGCAGTTAAGTTATTTGAACAGAGCACAGATTGATACACTAATGGAGTCTATTCTTAGCGGCTGTGTGAATAAATCAACATGGTATGTTGCGCAGATTTGCGTCAGAACTGGCGCACGGTGGGGTGAAGCTGAAAGTTTAACGCGCAAGCAGTTACACGATGGAAAAATAACTTTTGAGTTTACTAAATCAAAGAAAACTCGCACTGTGCCGCTTGATTCATCGTTTTATTATCAGTTAATTTTACACGCGGGGAATCGCACCCCAGACCAACGGTTATTTGATAATTGTATTAGCGCATTCAGAAGATCCGTTGCTAGAACTGATCTGCAATTACCCAAGGGGCAAATGACTCACATTCTCAGGCACACATTTGCGAGTCATTTCATTATGAATGGCGGCAATATTTTAACGCTACAAAGAATTTTAGGACATTCAGATATAACAATGACAATGCGTTACGCACATTTATCACCAGATCACTTAATGGATGCTGTCGCCTACAACCCCCTCGCGGATGAGTAATTGCTTGATGTTATAATACACCTTAGATTTGCGGTGAATTTGCGGTTTAAGCCGCAATATAACGCAAGCAAAAAAACATTCCAAAAGGTATACTGTTGATTTTATAGGGTAATTTTACCTTTAAGATTAGGCGGGGTAGTTTTCGATTCCCCCCGTCTCCACCAAAACAACGTTTTAAAAGATTCAACAAAAACCTGAAAACCTGAATTAATTAGGTTTTCGGTTTTTTTTATGCCTGTAGTATTGAAAAATACCCTCCTAAAATATTAATTTTTAGTGAAACTTTTTTTAGATTATTCATAGTTTTGGCATAACGAATATTATTAGCGCAATAAAAAAGACCAAATCCATGAAAATAAGCGAAATACTAAAAGACAGCAATCACAAACTGACTCAGTTCAAAGCAGAATACATACAAGAACTCGAAAACTCTATTTTTGAAAAAGAACTGAAAAGCGGTAAAGCGTATTACATCGTTTGCTTAGTGCGTAACAAGGATATAAAGCTCACCCCAGAAGAAATTGTAAGGCAGTTGTTTTTACTCTCTTTACATAAAGACTACGATTACCCCTACAGTCGAATGCAAATAGAGTTTATTGTGCATTTTGGGCTAGAGAAAAAACGCGCGGATATAGTGGTGATGGATAAAATCCAGCCCACGATTCCTTATATTGTTATTGAAGTTAAAAAACCAAAACTTAAAGACGGTAAAGACCAATTAAAAAGCTACTGTAGCTCTACAGGCGCACCGATGGCGGTGTGGAGTAATGGCGAACAAACCGCCTATTATCACCGTAAAGATCCTAATTATTTTGAACCCATCCCCGATATACCCGCCGCCAACCAATCTTTAAAGGATATTCTTAAAGAAGAATTTACCATTCAAGACCTGATAAAAAAGGATATTTTAAAAACCCAAAAACGCAGCTTAAAATTCATTATTCTTGATATGGAAGATGAAGTCTTAGCAAATTCAGGAACCGATGTTTTTGAAGAAGTATTTAAACTGATTTTTATTAAATTGTTTGATGAGCTGCAAAATACCCGACAACGTACCAAAATTTTAAACTTTAGAAACTATGGTGAAAGCGATAGTGAACTGAAAGAAAAAATTAACGGTCTATTTAACAAAGCCAAAGCAGAATGGAGTGGTATTTTTAAAGAAGATGAAGGCATTGATTTAACCCCCTCTCACCTTGCTATTTGTGTGAGTTCTTTACAGGATGCAAAACTCTTTAACTCAAATCTTGATGTGATAGATGATGCGTTTGAATATCTCGTTAATAAAAATGCCAAAGGTGAAAAAGGGCAGTATTTTACCCCGCGTTATGTCATTGATATGTGTGTAAAAATGCTCAACCCAAAAGAGCCTGAAACCATGATAGACACGGCAAGTGGTAGTTGTGGCTTTCCGATACATACTGTTTTTGAAGTATGGAAAAAAATCTATGCGGATATGGGTATCGAAGCCTCACATTTGTTTACCGCAGAGAAAAAAGAAGACCGTGCGTTAGATTATGTCAAAGAAAAAGTCTTTGGAATTGATTTTTATAAAAAAACCGTGCGCGTGGCGCGAATGCTTAATATTATTGCAGGCGATGGACACACCAACGTACTCAATATGAATTCGCTGGACTTTGACCGCTGGGATGAAAATACCGAAGATGAAGATTGGCAAGATATTTATTTTGACGGTTGGCGACGTTTAAAAAAACTTAGAACCGTTAAAAAAGAAAACAAAGCTTTTGAGTTTGATATGGTGATGGCAAATCCACCATTTGCAGGCGATATAAAAGAAAGCCGTATATTACACCGCTATGAATTGGGTAAAAAACCTAACGATAAATATCAAACTAAAGTCGGTAGAGATATATTATTTATCGAACGTAATTTAGATATGCTTAAAAGCGGCGGTCGTATGGCAGTGGTTTTACCACAAGGACGTTTTAATAATTCTAGTGATAAAAATATCCGCGACTTTATCGCCGAACGTTGCCGAATTTTAGCGGTAGTCGGCTTGCATGGTAATGTATTTAAACCCCATACAGGCACAAAAACATCTGTTTTAATCGTGCAAAAATGGGACGTTGAACTTTGCCCAAAGCAAGAGGATTACAATATTTTCTTTGCCACTATGATGAAACCCAGCAAAGATAATAGTGGTGATAAAATATATCTGAAACAAGATTATATTTATATTTTTGAAAATAATAAGTCTATTCAGTACACAAAAGAAGATTTTTTAGATGTTTATGGAAGCATTGATAACGCGATCCAGTATAAAGTTATTGAGTCGGGTGAAATAATAAATTCCGTAGAGTTTAAAGAAAAAGGCTATAAAAGAGGTGATGTTTTAAATTTGGTATATCCTGTAGAAAGAACTGAATTAGTTTTAGATAATCATGAGCACTTAATCGTAGATCACGATTTATTTAACCATGATGAATTAACAGAAGACGGTATAGCAGAAGCATTTATTGAATTTTCTAAAAAGGAGAAATTGTCTTTTGTGGGAAAGTAATTAACCCATTTGATGAAGCTAAATATAGGGCTTTATTGGATGGGTTGGAGGCGGTTGAATTAAGGTTAAGTGAGGTTTTGGAAGATAATGATAGCTTTAGGTTTGACAGCGAGTATTTTAAAAAAGAATATCTTAAAGAAGATGCTCATAAAAATAAATTTAAAAATATCTATTTAGAAAAATTAGCCTTTATTACTGATGGACAACATGGATACCATGAGGTTGATGAGCATTCAAATATTTCACATATTACAGCTAAAAATACTAAAAGCTGGTTTGCTGATATTATTAATGCAGATAAATTAGCACAATGGGTGGATGATAAAAATAAAAGGTCATCTTTAGCTATTAATGATATTTTATTTTCTACAAGAGGAACTGTAGGTCAATGCTCTATAGTCACAAAAGAGGTATTACCCGCTAATATTGACCAAGATCTAGTTAGAATTAATATTATAGATAATTCAATAACGCCTTATTACCTATTAGCTTATTTAAACTCAACATTTGGTCAAGATTGGGCAAAAAGAAATTCATCTGGCATGGTTCAGCAAGGTATTTCTATTTCTAAAATGAAATCATTAAGACTTCCTATTTTAAGCTGGAATATTCAACTTAAAATAGAAGAACTTATAAAGTTAGCCCATAAAAAACTTGAAGAAAGCAAATCTGACTATCAACAATCAGAAACCTTACTTTTAACTGAGCTGGATTTAATAAATCTCAAACCCTCAACAGAAAATATAGCCATTAAATCATTCAGTGAAAGCTTTGGAAACAGCGGACGCTTAGACAGTGAATATTATCAACCAAAATATGATGAGCTGATTGAAAAAATAAAACTGACTACTTACGATAGCTTAAAAAATATAGTGAGCATTAAAAAATCTATTGAGCCAGGAAGTGAAGCATATCAAGAAACAGGAATTCCTTTTGTTAGAGTGTCGAACTTAAATAAATTTGAAATCACTCAACCTAGCATACATTTATCAGCTGGTTTATTTGATAAAGAAGAGCTAGAAAAATTGCAACCTAAAAAAGACACTATTCTTTTATCTAAAGATGGCACAGTCGGTATTGCATATACAGTTAAAGATGAAACCAATATTATTACATCTGGTGCTTTACTTCATTTAACGCTAAAAAATGACAATATACGCCCTGAATACTTAACATTAGTTTTAAATAGCTTAGTTGTACAAATGCAAAGTGAACGAGATGCCGCTGGTTCAATCATTAAGCACTGGAAACCATCAGAAATAGAAGAAGTACTTATTCCTATTATTGATTTAGACTTACAAATTCAAATAGAACAAAAAATAAAAGCTTCATTCAAGCTAAAAGCTGAATCAAAAGAATTACTAGACTTAGCCAAACAAGCCGTTGAAACAGCCATTGAACAAGATGAAGCCGCAGCTATAAAACTAATTGAAGCCTACGAGGGATAAATAATGGCAAAAATAACATTAGAAGAGCAAGAAGCCTGCATTAATACAGGTAGAAAAAATGTTAAATATGATACTAAAGAATATACCTTAGAACATTTATTCTCAAAATTTAACCGACTGACTGAAGATAATAAACAAACAGAAATATTTATCCCTTTCTACCAACGTAAATTTGTTTGGAAGCAAGATAGACAATCAAAGTTTATAGAGTCTATTTTATTAGGCTTACCTATTCCGCCCATGTATTTTGCAGAAATGGATGAGGGGGTATTGGAAGTGATTGATGGCTCTCAAAGAATTAGGACGATTAATGCTTTTTTAAGTAACAATTTAAAATTAAAAGGCTTAAAGAGCTTAGAGGCTTTAAACGGAATAAGTTTTAATGATTTGAGCAGTTCAAGAAAACGTAAAATTAATAATGTTTCTATGCGAGCAGTGGTGGTTACGGATATAGAAAAAGACACCATGAGCATACGCCACGAAATCTTTGAACGCCTGAATACAGGCGGTGAAGTGCTTAAAAAGATGGAAGTTAAAAAAGGAGCAAATGAAGGTGAATTTATAACCTTTATTTATAACGATTGCGCTGAAAATACGGTATTTAATGATCTTAGCCAATTCAATACTCTAGATGAGTTAAGAGCTTACAAGGAAGAATTTTTAGTCAAATACTTTGCATTTGTTGAAGATATGGATTTTGAAAATTCAATTGTTCATTATTTAGGTCAGTATTTAACGGATAAAAACACATTATTTGATGATGATACGGTTAAGGATGATTATTTAAAGCAGTTTACAAAAATGCTGAATTTTGTAAAAAATAATAACTTGATAAAAGGTATATCTATCAATAGAAAAAACAGGCTGTTAGCTATTTATATTGGCACAACATTAGCTTTAAAGGAAAAGCCCACATTACATGATAATCCTATCAATATAGATTTATTCAGTAATGACTTTATTGAAAATGCAAAAAGCAGTGGTTTTTCTAAGCTTAAAGACAATGTTGATTTGGTTAAGAATCGTCTATTAGGTCTGTAATGAGTGATTTACAAGTTTTTTTTAATGAGCGTAAGCAAGAAGTTAATACCTTTATTAAATTTATAAAAATAATTGAAGAAGAGCCTACATATAGCAGTGAAATAAAGATTTTAAAAAGCCAAGCAATTTTGATGCTGTATAACTTAATTGAAGGAACAGTTAATAAAGGTATAAGCTCTATTTTTGATAAAATAAATGATAATTCATTAAAGCACGATGAAACTAGCGAACAAATTAGGATTATGTGGTTTAGATATTTTAAATTACATTTAGATGATCAGGGTGGACATCTACAAAGTTTATCGAGTATTGATTCATTTATTAGCACTCATGTGAATATTGATATAAATCAATTTAGAGAAAATAATCCAAGTTATTTTAAGGCAGGAACATTAGATTCCGGCGCTATTAAAATTATTCTTAAGAAATTCGCTATAGATTTTAATTCATCAGAATATAAGCTCCAAGAAATAAAAAAAGAAAGAAATTCTTTAGCGCATGGTGAAAAGTCATTTACTGAAATTGGGCATGAAAAGTCAGTACGAGATGTTCGAGTAACAAGGGTTAAAGTAATTAAGTTTCTTAAACTTTATGTAACTGAAATCGAACAGTACATTAGTAATCAGAGTTATAAAGCTCAATCGTAGGGAATAAGGCATTTTGAGCTATCAAGCACCCTATACAATCACTCCCAATATTTTACATTTAATCGCTGAAATTAGTGAGAATTTAGGGCGTTTGTCTGTAGAACTGGAACAATCAACAAATTTACGATTACACCGAATTAATCGCATTCGTACTATTCAAGGTTCATTAGCGATTGAGGGCAATACTTTAACGGAACAACAAATAACCGCTATTTTAGACGGTAAGCCCGTTATTGCTCCCCCTCGTGAGATTCAAGAGGCGCGTAATGCGCTGGTGGCGTATGAGCAATTAGATCAGTGGCAACCGAGCAATGAACAACATTTACTGGATGCGCACCAATTATTAATGAAAGGCTTAATTAATCCAGAGGGTGTTTATCGCAATAAAGGCGTGGGCGTAATGCAAGGGAACCAAGTAATACACATGGCTCCCCCTGCTAATCGGGTTAATATTTTAATGGCTGATTTATTGGGCTGGTTAAAAACAACCCCAGACCATGCTTTAATTAAAAGTTGTGTCTTTCATTATGAGTTTGAATTTATCCACCCTTTTATTGATGGCAATGGTCGTATGGGGCGGTTATGGCAAACATTGATTTTAAGCCAATGGAATCCTTTGTTTGTTCATATTCCTGTAGAAAGCATGGTTTATGCCCAGCAACAGGCTTATTACCAGGCATTAAATGAAAGTACGCTAAAAACAGATTCAGCCCCTTTTATTGAATTTATGCTGACCGCTATTTTAAACGCTTGTGTAGCCGATACCCCCCAAGAAAGCCCTCAAGTCACCCCCCAAGTAATTAAATTATTACGAGTAATAAAAGGAGAGATGAATAGAGAGCAATTACAAGTTGTACTTGGGTTAAAAGATAGAAAGTCTTTCAGGGCGCGATATTTAGCCCCTGCTTTATCAGCAAGTTTAATTGAAATGACACTTCCAGATAAGCCGAATAGTTCACTACAAAAATATTTTTTAACGGTGCTAGGGCAGCAGTTATTAAAAGCTAAGAAAGGTAAAGTTTAAGGTGATTTTTAGTAGTACCAGTTGTAGTACCAAGAAATATACGAACTTAAATTATCTTTATTTATCAAATGACCTGAATTCAGGTGAATGTAGGAAAAATTGATATGCAATATAATTTTGAATGGGACCCAGTTAAAGCTAAAAGTAATTTTAAAAAGCATGGAGTAAGCTTTGAAGAGGCTAGTGAAATATTTCTTGACCCTTTGCAATTATCACTTGTTGATAGCGAGCATAGCGCACAAGAAGAACGCTGGATTACGCTAGGCAATACTAAATCTCAAAAATTACGATTGGTTGTTCATACCTATTTAACGTATCATCAAGATCAAGTCACAATACGCATTATTTCGGCTAGGTCAGCAACGAGTCATGAGCAAAAGCAATACGAGGGTTCATAATGAAAGAAGAATATGATTTTTCCAATGCAGAACGCGGTAGATTTTACCGTCCAGATACACAACTCAATATACCTGTCTATTTAGATCAAGATATAGAAAATTGGTTTACAAAAAAGGCAAAAGAAAAAGGTGTTGATTTACAGTCTTTGGTAAATGAGCTATTGCGTAAAGATAAATCTTTAATCCAAGAAGTTATTGGAAAAGGTTAAAGCCGATTTTAGTGACCTCAACCTATATACCGCTCTTATAGGTGATATTAAAAATAGGCCAAATATCGCTTTATGCCCATTTACACAAAACACAACTCAAGCAAAAATTAATGTTTTGAATGTCCTGCATTGACCCGTGAAAAAATGAATTTTTACTTTGTCAGTCAGGCGCTACCAATAGGTGATATTTTATTTTAGTAACATCAATCAGTTACCAAGTTAATTACTTAGTTATAAAACAAAAGATTACACTACCAGTTATACTTCCCCCGCCTGTCTCAATAGAGCCCATAACGCATAACACCGCAGTCAGTGCGGTACATTCAAGGGTAATCACTATTCCATCCTATATTGTGCTATTTACGGTACATATTACGATATTTTATATGCTAAGCCCATGATTCACGTTTGAGAGTTTTTTGGCGTATGTATTACAAAAATAGTATTTTAAGTCATCTACCTTTCAGTAATGGAAAGAATTAGAATCACCATAAATAGTAAACAAACTCTCACTTTAATTCATAGTATTATGGTCAGTTATTATTATAAACTCGAATAAACTGACTCCTTAGTCACTTTCTAACATTACTGAACCAAAAGATGAATAAAAAAATTGAATTATTAGCGCCCGGTGGCGATGTTGAAGCCATTAAAGCAGCCGTTATTGCCGGTGCTAATGCTGTGTATTGTGGATTAGTTAATTTCAATGCTCGCAACAGAGCCTCTAATTTGTCTTTTGACGATTTACCCGGAATTTTACGCTTAGCGCACCAGTATGATTGCAAAGTATTTTTAACCCTAAACGTGGTTATTTTAGAGCAAGAAATTGCGGGGCTAATTAAGGTTCTAAATAAACTCGTTAACACCAAAATCGATGGCATTATCGTGCAAGATTTGGGTGTTTTTAATTTAGTAAAAAAACACTTCCCTACCTTAGATATTCACGCATCAACACAGTTAACAACACATAACGAAGGGCAAATAAAGTTTCTTGCAAAAATAGGCGCATCACGACTTAACTTGTCACGAGAACTTAATATCAACGAAATAAAATCATTAAGCTCAGTGGCCCATAAACATGGGCTGTTAAGTGAAGTTTTTGTACACGGCGCCTTGTGCGTTGCTTTTTCTGGTCAATGCTATTCTAGCTCAGTGAGTGTGGGTAACTCTGGTAACCGTGGCAGTTGTAGCCAAGCCTGTCGCGATGAATATGAAATCACAGAAACTGGCAATCTCTTCCCGCTTAATCTAAAAGATAATTCTGCATATTTTGACCTTCCAGCACTCGTTGATGCAGGGGTTGACTCTCTGAAAGTTGAAGGCCGCATTAAAAATGCACACTATGTCTATACCGTTACTGATACTTGGCGTAAACAAATTGACACGTTTGAATCCTCAGGACAATTACAAAATGATGATGCTAACTTACATCGTGTTTTTAACCGTAGCTTTACCAACTCATTTTTAAAGGGTGATCTCAAAAAGGATATGTTTATCGACAGCCCGCGTGATTACAGCCTTAAACATGCCATAAAAGAAAGTCAGGTTGTTTTAATGAAAGATATCGCGCAAGTGAAGAAAGATCATTATCAGCAAAAAGACAATCTGGGTGATGAACTTGTTGAAAAAGTTAAAGACCTTAGTACTGCTAAACAAAGTATTACTTTGTCTTTTTCGGGCAAACTGAACCAGCCATTAAGGTTAACTATCATCGTCGGTGATAACGATAAAACGCATAGCCTAGAAACAGAATCCACGCTAAGCGCTGCCCAGGAATTACCTCTTAATCTTTCTGTTTTAGAAAGAAGTTTCAAAAACTTTGCTTTCAATCATTTTGATATTAGCGATTTTAATTGCACGGGCCTGGATGAAAATTTAATCCTTCCGTTTAAAGAAATAAGTACGCTGAAAAACCAAGCGACTTTGTTGCTTACTCATTCTGCCAAAATAATGCCTCACGTCAATGTTCCCGAATTAGTTAAGCACAAAAAACTTTCTGACAAGCCGAGTCTGTCAATATTAATAGCCGACGTAAAAGATCTGTATTTATCTGATTTAACCGATGCAGATGTGTATTTCAAATTACCTGAAAGCCTAAAAAAAGGCTGCAATAAATATATCGATATTTTATTGAATAATCCACGATTAATTCCGTGGTTTCCCGCGGTTTTAATTGGTAAAGATTATGATGAATCGGTACGGATTTTAGAACATGTACGTCCCAAACGTATTGTCAGCAATAACACTGGCATTGCATACAAAGCGTTTGAAATGGGCATTGAGTGGATTGCAGGCCCCTTTTTAAACACCACCAATTCCTATGCACTATTAACCCTGCAAGAAGAATTAAATTGTGCTGGTGCTTTTATTTCAAATGAAATTAACCGCGTGCAAATCAAAAAAATCGCACGGCCTAACAACTTCAAATTGTTATACAGCATTTATCACCCTATTTTAATGATGACTAGCAGGCAATGCTTCTTTCAGCGCACTGTCGGTTGTGAAAAACCCAGTATTGAAGATGGCTGTATGCTGAAGTGCGAAAAATCAACCACTATCACCAATACCAATGGCGTTTCTTTTGCCGTTGATAAACAAAAAGGGGGCTACCCCAGCA
>Ga0209081_1000257_pt1 | contig 32070 bp, 34 predicted proteins | sample GOMGulsemesocosm_4_FD_184636 | JGI IMG/M metagenome (GOLD analysis project Ga0209081, IMG submission 184636) | Methane-oxidizing microbial communities from mesocosms in the Gulf of Mexico - GOM15B Gulf of Mexico (SPAdes) (version 2) | ecosystem: Environmental > Aquatic > Marine > Cold seeps... | reverse complement strand
TGATAAGGGATGGCATAAACGTGCATTTATTACGGTTAACCATTTTTGGCGGGATGAACTGGGCATCGACTTGGTTTAAAGAAGGAAGAGAAAGTGTTGAGACGATTGCTGAAGCGCAAACCGATTTGTTTTTGAAAGGCTGTTTAGCCTAGGCCACGTTATGGATAATGAAGAACTAATAGTTGAAATAGATAATCGTGGTGTGGCTTATTTAACACTTAATCGGCCTGAAACCCATAATGCGTTGAGTGCACAGTTAATTAAAGAATTGCAGCATGCTTGCGATACCTTAGGCCAATCTGATGATATTCGGGTGGTGGTGTTAACAGGGTCTGGGAAAACTTTTTGTGCCGGTGGTGATTTGCGCTGGATGAAAAGTAATATTGGTAAGCCACGCCCACAACGTATTGAGGAAAGCTCGCATCTGGCAAAATTGCTTGCTACGCTGAATAAGCTGCCGAAACCTGTTATTGCCAAGGTTAATGGGCCAGCTTATGGCGGTGGTGTCGGCTTATTATGTGTTTGTGATTATGCGATTAGTACGGCAGACGCTAAGTTTGCTTTTACAGAAACACGGCTTGGCCTTGTACCTGCGACTATTTCGCCTTATGTTCTTAAGAGGATAGGTGAGGCAAATGCCCGTCGAAATTTTCTAAATGCGCGAGTTTTTGATGCGAGTGAGGCAATAAAAATGGAACTTGTTGCAGAGGTGGTTGACGAAGATTTATTGGATGTAACGGTAGAAAATGAAATCAAGCTGATGCTAAAGTGTGGCCCTAGTGCTATTACGGCAGCTAAAGAATTGATTGCGCACATTGTTTCACATGATTTAAAAACCAATGAGCAGTATTCAACCGAATGTCTTGCCGATATTTGGGAAACGGAAGAAGCAAAAAGCGGCATAGATGCCTTTTTTAACAAAACTAAACCAAGCTGGATTAAATAGAGGAAATTATGGAAAACTATACAATTAAAGATCTATCTGTTGGCATGTCGGCCACTATGAGTAAAACAGTGACCGAGGCTGATATTGTTTTATTTGCTGGGGTTACTGGTGACTTTAACCCAGCCCATATTGATGCTGAGTATGCAGCGCAAAGTATGTTTAAAGAACGTATCGCTCACGGTATGTTATCTGCTGGTTTTATCAGTGCAACGTTAGCAATGAAAATGCCGGGGCCAGGCTCGATTTACCTCTCACAAAGTCTTAAATTCAAAGCACCGGTAAAAATTGGCGATACCGTTAAAACCATTGTTACGATCACAGATATTAATGAAAAGAGAAAAATCATCCAATTAGAAACAAATTGTTCAGTGGGCGATACAGTGGTGGTGGTTGGCGAAGCTTCATTAATGAAGCCTTAATGTTTAGGAGCGGGTGATGATCAGAGCATTATTAAAACAGAAATTACAATCAGCTAAGGATGTTGCCAAGCTGGTTAACACGGGTGATTATATTGATTATGGAATGTCCATCCAGCAGCCTGATGTATTTGATGCCGCATTAGCTGATCAAAAAGACCGCTTAACTGATATAACTGTGCGAGGCACGCTGACAACAGTTCCTCGCCAAGTCATTGAACAAGATCCTGAACAACAGCATTTTACGTTTGAAAATTGGCACTTTTCGGGATATGACCGGAAGAAGTTTGATCAGGGTTTACAAAGTTATATTCCTTTTAATTTTGGTGAAGGCCCAGATATTTATCGCCAGCATCGACACGTTGATTTTTTGGTGTTAAAAACGACACCAATGGATGAACATGGTTTCTTTAATTTTGGTGCCACCAATACCTATAGCCGGGCCATCGCAGATATTGCTAAGCATATTGTGGTGGAAACCTGTACTGAAATGCCTTATTGCTACGGGACTGAAAATGCAGTCCATATATCTGAAATATCAGCAGTTATTGAGGGTAATAATAAGCCACTATTTGAGCTTCCTAATGCTGAAATTTCAGATTTAGATAGGCAGGTAGCTTCCTATATAACGCCGTTAATTAAAGATGGCAGTTGTTTGCAAATTGGTATTGGCGGCATGCCAAATGCCGTTTGTTCAGCACTGGCTTCATCAGATGTTAAAGATCTAGGTATTCACACCGAAATGTTTGTGGATGGCATGGTCGATTTGGTGGAAGCTGGCAAGATAACGGGTTGGCAAAAAAATACTTTCCGTGGAAAAATCGTTTACACCTTTGCGCTGGGTACAAAACGAACGTATGATTTTATCAATCAAAATGAGGCCTGCATAAGTTTGCCGGTTGATGAGACAAACTTGCCGCATAAGATTGCCGAAAACGATCATGTTGTTTCAATTAATAATTGTCTATTGATTGATTTATCAGGTCAGGTTGCATCGGAAAGTGCCGGTTACCGACACATTTCAGGCACCGGTGGGCAGCTTCAATTTGTTCGTGGAGCAGTGCAATCAAAAGGTGGTTTATCCTTCATGTGCTTATCATCTCGTTACCATAATGCTAAGGGTGATTTAGTTTCAAGGATTACTGTTGGTTTGGAGCCAGGCACTGTGGTAACAACGCCTAGAACCGATGTGATGTATGTTGTAACTGAGTATGGTATTGTAAATTTAAAGGGTAAAAGTGTTTCAGAAAGAGCGCTCGCCCTAATCAGTATAGCGCACCCAGATGATCGCGAAGGGTTATTGCAATTGGCACGTCAAAATAAGCTGCTATTAAAAAAACACGGTTAAGCTACTTTCATATTTAGATAAGGCTTGTAAGGCAATATTCACCATGGCATGGGTTTTGCTCTATTAATTACTATTGAAATTAATTAGAAGGTAATAACGATGGAAGTGCCTGCTTTAGCGGTTATATCTGTGAGTAGTTCTAGTAGCGACGAAGGAATGCCGGTACAAGATAAGCCTAATCAAGACCAAACTGATTTTTCAAAGCATCTCAATGATAATGTAGATCGGCTTAAAAAAGGTTCAGCAAAGGCGGAGCCAGTGCAAACTGAAAAGCAGAAACAAGTAACAGAGTCAGTCGTTGATGTTGATGAGCCTAATACGACGGCACCTATACTAGTAGTTGGTAACGCTGAAGATCAATTGTTGTTAAAACTGGAAACTGAAAGTGGCAATCTTGCTTCTGATATGCTGACTCAGCGTGTCGATGCGAAGGCTGTTGTGGCAGAACCGTTGGTTGAGTCACTTATTGCTAATGAGACTGTTGTCGTTGATGAAATCTTACCACTTGCCAATGAAGCTAACGACCCTAGTGATACAAAAGCATTGAGCTTCAACCCATTTGCAGAGCTAGCAACATCTAAGCTTACACCATTACCAATTGAGCGGCAGTTTTCTAAGACTGAAATTGCTGATACGCGTAGTGTAGATCCTGAAGCAGTTATCGATTCAGTAAAATCTAAAATGCTGGTGAGTGACATAATCTCAGAGCACGCTCAGAAAGATCAGCTCGGTCAGATGAAATTGCTTAACCAAGGGTCTTCGTTGCCTACAAAACTAGTTAACGAAGTGTTAACGCCAGCTAATACCACTAATCCAGAGGTAAATATTAATTTATCTAGCGTTAATCTACAAAGTAACGTGGACTCAGCTCTATCTACAAAACCAACGCTTACGTTGGATACGCCTGTTAACAACCCACGTTGGGGTGGTGAGTTAGGTAAAACAGTGCAATGGATGATGAGCCAGTCTATGACGGGGGCGCAAATTCGCTTAAATCCACAGCAGCTTGGCCCTATCGAAGTTAGGCTACAAATAGAAAATGGTCAGGCTAGTCTAGCTTTTACAGCGCAGCATGGTGCAACACGTGAAGCGCTTGATGCTGCTCTACCACGTCTACGAGAAATGATGGCAGAGCAAAACATTGATTTACTGGATGCAAATGTTTCTGAGCATTCCTTCGCAGAGCAACAGCAGCAAAATACTGAAGAGCATGCAGACAGCATAGTCGATGAGCAAGAAAAGGTTAACTTAGCAACAAGTCCATTATTTGATGATGAGAATCAGGTATCAAAAACTCATGATGGGGTCTTCAGCCAGTTTGCTTAGGCTTCAAGCCTATGTAGCCCCCTAATGCCTCTTTATTTTGAATAGCGAAGCCTGTCTACTTAGCTGATGACAGCGCTTGTTTTAGTCGAATTATCTTACCTTGCTAAAGCTCGTTTTATTATGCCGAAGTATTAGAATGTTACGCCTGATTTTTGACTAAAAGACTTGGTCTAGCCTTTTTAGTAGCGCCTTTACTTTGACAGTTAATTAATTTTTCTTTTTAAGTCCTTGAAAAACAAGCATAAACAAATTGGCATATCTATTGCTTTGAATGAGTTTAATGAATTCAAAAAGAAGGCAATCATGGCTGAAGAAGAAATAGAAGAAGGCGTTGTTGGGGAATCTGGAAAGTCCAAGAAAAAACTATTCATTATTATAGGAGCGGCGGTTGCCACTTTAATTATTATAGGAGCAGCCTTGTTTTTTACAGGCGTCTTCGATGATCCTGAGCCGGTTGAAAGTGATGTCGCTGAATCAGTGGCAACAGAAGATGGGGATGAAGAAGAGACTAGCTCCTCTGAAGAGGTCCCTGTTGGAGCAGCTGTTCTATATCAGAGTTTAACACCACCATTTAAGGTTCATTATCAGCAATCAGGGATTAAGGTTGTTATGGTGGCGGTAAGCGTTATGACAGATCGCCAAGCAGTGATAGAGGCGGTGGAAATGCATGATCCCATCATTAGAAATAATATCTTGTTGATTCTGGCGGCACAGGATCCTGAATTATTAAAGTCAATAGAAGGTAAACGTGCGCTACAAAAACTTATTAAAGAAGATATTAATAAGATTTTAGCGGCACAAAAAATCAAAAAAGGTATCACACAAGTTTTCTTTACTGAATTGGTGATGCAATAACATGTCTGATTCAGATCTATTATCGCAGGATGAAATTGATGCCCTCTTGCACGGTGTTGATGGCGGTGATGTAGAAACAGAGAGTGGTTTGGATAGCTCATCTGGTGAAGCGGGTGCTTATGATTTCACCAGTCAAGATCGTATCGTACGTGGCCGTATGCCAACGCTTGAAATGGTTAATGAGCGTTTTGCCCGTTATTTCCGAATTAGTCTGTTTAATTTATTGCGTCGCTCGTGTGAGATATCAATCACAGGTATTCAGATGCTTAAGTTTTCTGAATATGTTCATAGTCTATTCGTGCCCACTAATTTGAATGTTATAAAAATGAAGCCGTTACGTGGTTCAGGTCTTTTTGTATTTGAACCTGGGCTGATTTTTAGCATCGTAGATACTTATTTTGGTGGTACAGGAAAGTTTCATAACAAGATTGAAGGGCGAGAGTTCACTGCAACAGAAATGCGGGTTATTCGTATTGTTTTGGAGATTATCTTTGTTGATTTGAAAAAAGCCTGGGAACCTGTTTTGGCAGTTGACTTTGAATATGTGAATTCAGAAGTAAATCCGCAATTTGCCAATATTGTGAGCCCAACAGAAGTCATGGTTGTTTCGACGTTACATCTTGAGCTTGATGGTGGCGGTGGCGATATTCATTTTAGTTTACCTTACTCAATGTTAGAACCTATTCGGGAACTACTCGATGCGGGTATTCAAAGTGATAGAGGTGGTGAAACGGATGAGCGCTGGAAAGTATCCTTACGAAATGAGATTAAAACAGCCGATATTGAAGTTGCAAGCACCTTATGTGAAATTGATATGTCTTTGAAGGAAATCCTTAACCTAGAAGAAGGTGACATTATGCCGATGGAGCTACCCGATAAGGTGCTGGTGGAGGCTTCAGAAATCCCAATGTTTAGGGGTAAATTAGGTGTTAGTAATGGTAATTATGCGATACAGCTTCAAGAAAAAGTTGAACGTGAGAAGAAGGCAGAGATAAAAAATACGGAGGGATAGAGTTATGAGCGATGAAGAAAATAATGGTGAAGATTGGGGTGATGCCCTAAATGAGCAGGCTGAGGGTGAAGCTGGCGCTGATTGGGGTGATGCACTTAATGAACAGGCAGAGGGCGAGGGAGGTGCTGACTGGGGTGATGCACTTAATGAGCAAGCAACAGCAGAGGCGGCAGAGTTCGATCAGCTTTCAGGGTCTGGTAGTGGTCTAAGTGCACATGATGAACTGAATCTTGATGTAATTCTTGATGTGCCCGTCACCGTATCAATGGAAATTGGTCGCACAAAAATAAGCATCCGGAATTTGCTGCAACTTAACCAAGGTTCGGTGATTGAGTTAGATCGCTTAGCGGGTGAACCAATGGATGTGCTAGTTAATGGGACGCTAATTGCTCGTGGTGAGGTGGTCGTAGTTAATGAAAAGTTTGGCTTAAGATTGACCGATATTATTAGCCCAGCTGAACGAGTTAAGAAGCTTAAATAATGCGTTACGGCATCATAATATTATTGTTTTTCTCTGAACTGCTTCTGGCAGCAGAAGAGGCTACGCGGAAAATTGACCCACTATCTAATACCAACTTAACCAAGTGGACGTTGGGTTTGTTTGTGATTTTGATTCTGATTGGCGTAGTAGCCTGGGCAGTAAAACGATTTTCAAATTTAGGGTTTAGTCAAACGGGTAATATGAAAATCATCTCTGGTTTATCGATTGGTAATCGAGAGAAAGTCGTGTTAATGAAAGCTGGAGAAAGTCATATTTTACTTGGTGTTACCGCAACTCAAATACAAACCTTGCATGTCTTTGAGAAAGGTGAAATTGATGAGGAAAGCCCATCAAGAAAACTTAGTTTTGAAGAGAGCTTGAAACGCGTTATTACCAAGGGAGCACCAACTAATGCTGATTAAAAAAATCTGTCTCGTTCTCTTGTGCTTTATACCTGCCGGTGTTTTTGCAGCGCCAGGAATAGAGGCATTTACCGTCGCAAGCGATGGCAAAAGCTATTCGGTCACACTGCAGGTTTTGGCCTTGATGACGATGTTAACAGTCCTGCCAAGTCTATTGGTGATGATGACATCGTTTACACGCATCATTATTGTATTTTCGATACTTCGTCAGGCGATGGGAACGCCACAAACACCGAGTAACCAAATTTTATTGGGCTTAGCTCTTTTTCTTACCTTTTTCATCATGTCACCTGTCTTTGAAAAAGCAAATAATGATGCTTTACAACCTTATTTAAATGAAGAAATAGCCGCTGATGTTGCGTTAGAAAGGGCTATCGTTCCGTTTCGTGCTTTTATGCTACGCCAAACGCGCGATGATGATATTGAGCTCTTTGCTGGTATATCGGGTATAGAGCAAATGGATTCAACAGATGATCTGCCACTGACATTATTAATACCAGCCTTCATCACCAGTGAGTTAAAAACGGCGTTTCAAATTGGCTTTATGATTTTTATACCTTTTCTTATTATCGATATGGTGGTGGCAAGTGTATTGATGTCGATGGGTATGATGATGTTATCGCCACTTATTATCTCTTTACCCTTTAAGTTAATGCTGTTTGTCTTGGTTGATGGATGGGCACTGGTGATGGATACGCTTGCTGCAAGCTTTTTCATCTAGAGATAAATTGGAGAAATTAAAATGACGCCAGATAGTGTAATGGAAATAGGTCAAGGTGCATTAGCTGTCACGGTCATGTTATCTGCTCCTTTACTCTTATCGGCACTGGCTATTGGTTTGGTTGTTGCTATGTTTCAGGCCGCCACACAAATTAATGAGATGACACTAAGTTTTGTGCCGAAGCTTCTTATAACGGTCATTGTGTTAACCATTGCAGGCCCATGGATGTTACACCTTATTATTGATTTTACGCGTGAAATGTATTTGTCGATTCCTGAGCGGATAGGTTAATAATAAGAAAACGATATGGTCATCAGCGAACATCAAATCATGGCAATGGCAGGAAGTTATTTTTGGCCATTTTTACGTGTTGGGGCTGTTTTTGTTTCAATCCCTATTTTTAGTGGGCGCTATGTCATTACTCGTGTTCGTGTGGGATTAGCTCTCACCATAACAATTTTTGCAGTGCCATTGATACCAGATATGCCGGTGATAGATGTTTGGAGCCACGAAGGGTTGGTGACAGGTTTGCAGCAGATTTTAATTGGTTTGCTGATGGGGTTCGTTTTGCAGTTGGTTTTTACTGCTGTTATTTTTGCAGGACAAGCAATTGCGTACAGCATGGGGCTTGGCTTTGCTTCAATGGTTGATCCGGGAACGGGTGTATCCGTACCGATGATAAGTCAGTTTTACTTAGTGCTATCGACCTTATTATTTCTAACACTTGGCGGTCATCTAGTCCTTATTCAAATGTTAATTGATAGTTTTCAGTCATTACCTGTTGGCGTGGAAGGTATAGAGAGAGTTGATTTGTGGTCAGTTATTGCTTGGTCTAGTCGCTTGTTTTCGGCTGGTTTATTAATGGCAATGCCAGCAATGGCTGCACTGTTAATGGTTAATATTGCTTTTGGGGTAGTGACAAAAGCAGCACCACAATTGAATATTTTTGCGGTCGGTTTTCCTATTACGCTACTCCTTGGTGCTCTACTTATGTGGGTAACACTTCCTTCTGTTTTAAATAACTTTACGGATTTGCTGAATGAAAGCTACCAAGTTATCAGCAATATAGTGCGTATTAGGAGCTGATATGGCAGATGATGACAACAGCCAAGATAAAACAGAGGAACCCACCGCCAAGCGGGAAGAGGATGCCCGCAAGAAAGGTGATATTGCCCGATCCAAAGAGCTAAATACGGTTGTGGTATTAATGATGGGATCAACCATGTTATGGATGAATGGTGATCGGATAGTTAAGGGAATGGCGATCGTTATGAAAGATGCCTTTTCAATAAACCGCAGCATTATGTATGACCCAATGCAGATGGTACTTAGATTAGAAGCAGCCATGCAAGATGCGCTGATGTTTGTAGCGCCTTTCCTAGGTGTCATGATCATTGCTGCTCTAGCTGGTCCATTAGCAATGGGTGGTTGGGCATTTAGTGCCGACGCTTTTTCACCAAAACTGGAGAAGTTAAGTCCTCTAAAAGGTTTTAAAAGAATGTTTTCGCCGCGTAGCCTAATCGAAATGCTTAAATCACTCATGAAGTTTGGAATTGTTTTGGGCTTCATGTTTATGCTTGCCAATGTTTATTTAGAAGACTTTATTGGCCTTAGTCGTTTGCCACTTGAAGTCGCTTTTATAAAAGCAAGCGATATGATGCTGTTTTCATTTGTTATTTTATGTCTTTCGTTGATGCTGGTGGTGGTGGTCGATGTGCCTTTTACACTTTGGGAGCACAACAAGAAATTAAAGATGACAAAGCAAGAAGTCAAAGATGAAATGAAACAGACTGAAGGTCGGCCTGAAGTAAAAAGTAAAATTCGCCAACTACAGCAAGAAATGTCGCAAGGCCGGATGATGGAGCAGGTGCCAAAAGCCGATGTTATCGTGACCAACCCAACTCATTTTGCGGTAGCCCTTAAATATGAAGAAGGGGCCAATGGTGCACCAAAAGTTGTGGCGAAAGGGGCTGATTTAGTTGCTGCCCAAATTCGAAATATTGCTATTGCAAATGGTGTTGAGCTTATATCAATGCCACCCTTAGCGCGGGCTCTTTTCCATACCACTAAAATTGACCAAGAAGTACCGCAAGGCTTGTATTTAGCCGTTGCACAAGTATTGGCTTATATCTTCCAATTAAGAATCGCTAAAGAGAAACGTTGGAAGAAACCACAACCGCCAAAAAATGTAAAAATTCCCGATGAATACAGTAAATACCGCTAGCAGTAGAGAGTACTTATTATGAATAATGGAAATATTTTAGAGACAGTGCAACGAGTTATAAAAAGTGGTTTAGGTGCACCCATTTTGATACTGGTAATGCTCTCAATGCTTATCTTACCAATGCCACCTTTTCTGTTGGATTTGTTGTTTACGTTTAATATTGCCTTGTCACTGATTGTGTTATTGGTTGTTATTTATGCTTTAAAGCCTTTAGATTTTGCGGTGTTCCCAACATTTTTATTAATCGCTACCTTATTAAGATTGGGCTTAAATGTAGCCTCAACAAGGGTGGTTTTACTAGAAGGGCATAATGGTGGTGATGCAGCTGGTAAGGTGATTGAAGCCTTTGGTGCTTTTGTGATTGGCGGTAACTATGCGGTTGGTTTAGTTGTTTTTAGTATCTTAATTATTATTAACTTTGTGGTGGTTACAAAAGGTGCGGGGCGTGTTGCCGAAGTAAGTGCTCGGTTTACCCTAGATGCGATGCCTGGCAAACAAATGGCAATTGATGCCGATTTAAATGCCGGTGTGTTAACGCAAGATCAAGCTCGCGATAGACGAGCTGAAATTAGTCAAGAATCTGAATTTTACGGGTCGATGGATGGTGCGAGTAAATTTGTTCGTGGTGATGCGGTTGCCGGTATTTTAATTCTACTGATAAATATTGTGGGTGGTCTGGGTGTTGGGATGTTGCAGCATAACCTATCCTTTTCTACCGCAATGGAATACTACACCTTGTTAACCATTGGTGATGGCCTAGTAGCTCAAATACCAGGTCTGCTGCTCTCAACAGCAACGGCGATTATTGTTACACGTGTTAATAGTTCGCAAGATATGGGGCAGCAGGTATCGCTGCAAGTGTTTAATAACCCTAAAGCATTAACCATTAGTGCTGGCGTAATTGGTGCCCTAGGTTTGATTCCAGGTATGCCAAATTTTGTCTTTCTCTTGTTAGCGTCAGCGCTGGGTTTTACAGCTTATAAGATAGCTAAGAAAAAGCAGAAAGCAGATGCTGTGGTTGAAGAAAACCCAATTATTCAACAAGAAGCACCTTCTGAACCTAAGGAGCTAACATGGGATGATGTTGCACCTATCGATATGATTGGCCTAGAGGTCGGTTATCGACTGATTCCCTTAGTAGATAAAAGCCAGGGTGGGGAATTGATGTCGCGAATTAAAGGGGTGAGAAAAAAGCTATCTCAGGAACTTGGCTTCCTAATTCCAGCCGTGCATATCCGTGATAATTTGGATTTAGCACCGAATGTATACCGAATAACATTGATGGGCGTCAATATTGGCGAGGTCGAAATTCATCCTGATCGCGATATGGCAATTAACCCTGGGCAAGTATTTGGGGATATTCAGGGTTTGCCAGCAAAAGATCCTGCTTTTGGTTTAGATGCGATATGGATTGAGGGCATTCAAAAAGACCAGGCACAAACACTTGGCTATACCGTGGTAGATCCAGGTACTGTTGTTGCCACACATCTAAGTCAAGTTGTCCAAACTCATGCTTATGAATTACTGGGCCATGAAGAGGCTCAGCAAATGCTAGATACCTTAAAGAAATCAGCCCCTAAATTAGTAGAAGACTTAGTGCCAGAAATCACTTCTTTAGGGGTTATCGTGAAAGTGTTACAGAACTTACTGCAAGAGAATATTTCTGTCAGAGATATGCGAACAATTTGCGAGACACTGGCCGAGCATGGCACTAAAAGTCAAGATTCTGGCGCATTAACAGCCTCAGTTCGTATTGCATTAGGACGCTCAATTGTTCAGAAAATCAGTGGCTTAGACAGTGAATTATCCGTTATTACACTTGATCCGGATTTGGAACAGTTATTGCAACAAAGCTTGCAAGTGACGGAAGAAGGCGGAGCTGGCCTAGAGCCAGGTTTGGCGGAAAGAATGATAAAGGCTTTGCAAGAAAGTACTCAGAAATTGGAAATGGAAGGTAAAAGTGGCGTGTTATTGGTATCGGCTTATTTGCGCCCTTGGTTGGCAAGATTTGTTCGTCATTCTATTAAGACGCTCAATGTATTGTCTTACAACGAAGTGCCAGAAGATCGCCAAGTGCGCGTTGTAGGAAGTGTTGGGCAAAATGGCTAATGTATAGGTAATGAAATTATGAAAATCAAACGTTTTTATGCAGCAGATATGCGGCAAGCATTAAGAATGGTAAAAGATGAACTTGGCGCGGATGCCGTTATTTTATCGAATAATAGTTCGGGTGAAGGTATTGAAATAGTTGCTGCTAAAGATTATGACGAAAGAGCAGTGCAAAAAGCCATGGATGAAAAAGAGGCTGCGTTTGATGCGCATTTAGAGAAGAAGCTAAATGACATGACAAGTAAGCCTGTTGATTTTAAAGCAGCACCTAAACAAGCTTATAGACAGGAGTTCACACCGAACAAACCGGCCACCAAGAAAATACTAGAAAAACCAACGAAGAAAGTTGAGGCATACAAACCCACGGTGTCAAAAAAAACTCAATGGCATGAGGATCCAGCTATTACAGCGGTGAAAAATGAACTAGCTTTGATGCGACATGAATTTAGAACGCAACTAAATGAGTTATCTTGGGCTGATCATGCACGTCAAAACCCGATTAGGATTGATATTATTAGACGCTTATTGGATACAGGTTTTTCAAAGAAACTGAGTCTGAAGTTAGCAGAAACCATTACTATTGAGACAGACCTTGAGCAGGCTTGGTTAAGCTGTTTAAAATTAACGGCATCATCAATACCTGTTGTCGATACGGATATTCTAGAAAATGGTGGTGTGGTAGCGCTTATTGGCCCAACGGGGGTTGGTAAAACAACCTCTATTGCAAAAATTGCTGCTCGCTTCAGGATGCGTCATGGGGCAGACCAACTCGCATTAATTACCACGGATAATTATCGAATAGGCGCGCATGAACAGCTGAGTAATTTTGCTAGGATTTTGGATGTCCCAATGCGGGTTGCTTCATCACATGATGAATTAAAAGAAGCACTTTCAGAGTTTGTAGACAAAAGATTAGTGCTGATTGATACAGCAGGTATGAGCCAACGTGATTTACGGATGACCGAGCAATTTAAACTACTAAATGATCAAGCATTTAATATCGAAAGTTATTTGGTTATTTCGGCAACGACAGAGTCACGAGCAATGCGTGAGGCACTCAACACCTTCAAAGAAATTAAGCCAGCTGGTTGTATTCTGACTAAACTAGATGAAACCGATTGCCCGGGTAGTGCCTTGTCAGCCATCATTGAGCAACAAATAGCGATCAGTTTTGTAACCGATGGGCAGCGCGTTCCAGAAGACTTGCACTACCCTGATACGGAACAATTAATGGCACGTTTTGCTCAACCTATGGTAGATGATGAGCCTGATTTGGCCTTATCTGTTTTACTCAATGAGCAACCTCAGCATGCGTATGTTTAAAGAAGGCTTGGATCAAGCTGCAGGAATTCGAAAAATGACCAATAAAAAACCTGTTAGAGTGATTGCTATTGCAAGTGGCAAAGGTGGAGTGGGTAAGACCAATCTATCGGTAAACTTAGGTGTTTGCTTAGCCCAAAATGGCCGTAAAGTAGCGTTGCTTGATGCTGATATGGGGCTTGCAAATGTTGATATATTATTAGGGCTTCACCCTGAATATAATATGTCACATGTGTTATCTGGTGAGAAAACGATCGATGAAATTATCGTTGAGGGGCCGAATGGTTTAAAGGTTATTCCAGCATCATCGGGTATTCAGCATATGGCTGAGATTGGAACAATGGAACAGGCAGGTATCATTAACGCATTCAGTGAATTAGCAGAGGATATTGATATTCTTCTAGTCGATACAGCGGCTGGTATTCATGGTGGCGTTGTGAATTTTGCTCGTGCCTGTCAGGAAGTGATCATTGTCGTTTGTGATGAGCCTACTTCATTAACCGATGCTTACGCCTTGATTAAGCTATTAAATAGAAATCATGATTTAACACGCTTTCATGTTATTACCAATATGGTAGAAACAGTCCATCATGGTCGGGCGTTATACCAAAAACTGTTCAAAGTGACAGACCGTTATCTTGATGTGAACCTTCACTTTACGGGTGCCGTTCCCTTTGATAAGAACTTAAGAAACTCAGTGCAAAAACAACAAGCCGTTGTAGAGTTATCACCTAAAAGTCAGTCTGCAAAGGCGATTAAATCAATTGCTAACCGAATTGATAATTGGCCGGTACAAAGAGGAGCAGGTGGGCATTTAGAGTTTTTTGTTGAGCGGTTGATTCAAGCTCAACAAGAAGGAGACATTATCAGGTGAGTGGTATAGCGATGTATACCAATATCCAGGCAAGAACAGCTGGAGATTTTGTTGTACAACATGCACCTTTGGTCAAACGGATTGCCTATCACCTAATTGCTAGGTTGCCAAATAATGTACTGGTGGAAGATCTCATTCAAGCTGGTATGTTAGGGTTGCTTGAGGCCTCAAAAAACTTTAGCGACACACATGGAGCAAGTTTTTCTACCTATGCTGGAATACGTATTAGAGGCGCAATGCTCGATGATGTAAGGCGTTCAGATTGGACGCCGCGTTCTGTACATAGAAAAGCGCGTGAAATATCAGAAGTCATGCAAAAGATTGAGCAAAAAACAGGCCGTGACGCGCGGGATACTGAAATAGCGAGCGCATTAGATATTCGTCTTGAAGAATATCATAAGATTTTAGTCGATAGTAGTTGTTGCCGGTTATTTAGTACGGATGAGTTAGAAGATGAGCAGGGGCAATCAATATCTGAAAATGCATTTGATAAGCTCTCAGAAGCAGATTTTAAAGAAGCACTCATCACAGCCATATCAGAGCTACCTGAACGTGAACAAATGGTCGTTTCCATGTACTATGATAATGAACTTAATCTTAAAGAAATTGGTGAAGTACTCGGGGTTAGTGAATCCCGCGCTTGCCAAATTAATAATCAAGCTATGCTGCGCTTAAAGGCCAAGCTAATGCATTTTTCTTCAGCGACTGCTTAACGTCAAGTTACCCTGGGAAAATTTACTCCTAGATACAAATCAGCGATAGCGACCTCTATTTTTACCCCTAGCAAAAAGCCATAACATACTTTCACCCTCTTAATATACAGGGGCCTCTCCGAATGATGCTTTCTTGGTCACACGAAAGGATCGCTACTTTAGAAATACCCTACCATTATTTTTTTCTAGTTTAAGTCTGAAAAAAAACCATTTTTTTAAAACAAATCAAAATTGTTGACTAAACTTGTTGGTGACGCAGCCGATAGCTTGGTTAGGCGACATGAACGATAAGGAGAGATACATTGGATAAAAATATGAAAATTCTTGTTGTGGATGACTTCTCCACGATGAGACGAATAATAAAAAACTTGTTAAGAGAACTCGGTTTTACAAACTTAGATGAAGCTGATGATGGTTTAACCGCCTTGCCTAAGTTGAAAGGGGGCTCTTATGACTTTTTAGTGACAGATTGGAATATGCCTGGTATGACGGGCATTGAGCTTTTAAAAGAAGTCCGAGCAAATCCTGATACAGCGCAAATGCCTGTTTTAATGGTAACTGCAGAAACAAAAAGAGAGCAGATTATGGAAGCTGCTCAGGCAGGGGTGAATGGCTACATTATCAAGCCCTTTACTGCAGGAACATTAAAGGAAAAGTTAGATAAAATCTTTCAACGTAGCGCAGGTTGAGGGTTTAATACTTAGGAGTTTGTATGCACAATGAAGAAAATGAAAGTGGGTTATTAGAGAAAGCGAGATTGCTCGTTACCCATTTAGAAAATAAAGATAAAGATAAAGCAGATGCAGTATTGGAAGACTTAGCATCTGAAAGAGAAATGGTGCTGTTCCAGGAAGTAGGTCAATTAACACGAGAATTGCATGATAACCTTTCTTCATTTGCCCTTGATGGCGATTTAGTGAACCTTAAGGATAATGAAATTCCTGATGCAAAAAAGCGTCTAAATTACGTTATTGAAATGACAGAGGATGCGGCGAATAAAACACTGAATGCAATAGATGAAATAGAGCCAGTGACTCAAGGTATGGAGGCGTCATCGCAAGAGTTAAGCGAGAAATGGAATAAATTTATGAGCCGTGATCTGACGGTTGATCAATTTAAAGTGATGGCAAGCGAGATAAGTTTATATCTTGATACCTCGAGTAAAAACTCAAAATTTGTTCATGAAAAGGTAAATGAAATTGTGATGGCGCAAGGCTTTCAGGATTTAACTGGACAAATTATTCGTAAAGTTATTACCTTGGTTCAGGACGTTGAATCAAGCTTGGTTGAACTAATAAGCATAGCAGGCAAGCATGGTAGTTTGAATGGCGATGGAAAAGCTAATAAGCATGTTGATGAGCTGGCTGGACCAACTGTGCCAGGTGTTGATGTTGAAGGGGAAGTTAATAGCCAAGATGATGTAGATGACCTGTTATCTAGCCTAGGATTTTAGAGAGCCATTATGACCATAGACTTAAATGATGAAATACTACAAGACTTCCTTGTTGAGGCAGGGGAGATATTAGAAACATTGAATGAAGAGCTTGTTCTTCTAGAGCAGACACCAGAAGATGTAGGTTTACTCAATTCAATTTTCAGAGGCTTTCATACTATTAAAGGTGGAGCTGGTTTTTTAGCTTTGGATCCTCTAATAGGTGTTTGTCATATAGCCGAAGATGTTTTTAATGTATTAAGAAACGGTGATAGAGTGGCTGATGCCGCCTTAATGGATACCATTCTTAAAGCCGTTGATGTTATCAATATAATGTTTGAAAAGATAACAGAAGGCACGTTCCCTAAGCCTGCTAGCGATGCTTTGTTAGCTGAACTTGCTAGTTTTAATGGGCCTGCGGATGTACAGAAGGCTGATGCTCCGGTAGTTGAAGAAATCAAAGAAGAAAAGATAGATGCTCCGGACGTTATTCCAGACGGGGTTGAAGAAGAGTTTGAGGCAATGCTGAAAGCTGCTACAGAAACTAAGGCAGAACCGAAACCTGAAACAAAAATAAACACACCTCTGGATGAAATTACTGAGGATGAGTTTGATAGCCTTTTAGATGAGTTGCACGGTAAAGGAAAAGGGCCGACTGATAATAAAGGAAAAGCTGCACCAGCAAGTGGTTCAGAAGAGATCACTGAAGATGAATTTGATCAGCTGCTTGATGATTTACATGGTAAAGGGAAGGGGCCAACAGTGGTTGAAGCTAAAGCAAAGCCTGACGTAGAGCCAGTGGCTAGTGAAAAAGCTGAACCAAAAGAGAAGGTGGCTAATAAGCCGGCTGCTCCAGCTAAAGCAAGAGGTGAACAGAAAGCTGCTCCAAAAGCTGACATGACGGTTCGTGTTGATACGCAACGTTTAGATGACATCATGAACTTGGTGGGTGAGCTGGTGCTGGTTCGTAACCGTTTATCTACCTTGCGCGCTGGGAATGAAGATGATGAAATGGTAAAAGCGATTTCGAATCTTGACTTGGTGACGGCTGATTTGCAATTGGCTGTTATGAAAACACGTATGCAACCAATTAAAAAAGTATTTGGTCGTTTCCCACGTGTTGTTCGCGATTTAGCGCGTAGTTTAAAGAAAAAAATTGCCCTAGAGATGGTAGGGGAAGAGACAGATTTAGATAAAAACCTAGTTGAAGCCCTGGCAGATCCTCTGATTCATTTGGTTAGGAACTCTGTTGATCATGGCATTGAAATCCCTGAGGATAGACTTCTTGCTGGCAAACCTGAAGAAGGCCTTGTTACCCTAAGCGCATCACAAGAAGGTGATCATATTCTACTGACCATAGTAGATGATGGTAAGGGAATGGATGCAGATGTGCTTAGGAAAAGTGCTGTTATTAAAGGAATGATGGATGAAGAAGCGGCTTCTCGATTAACTGATATTGAATGTTACAACTTAATATTTGCACCAGGGTTTTCAACCAAAGCTGAAATATCTGATGTGTCAGGTCGTGGCGTTGGTATGGATGTGGTGAAAACTCGCATTGATAGCATGAATGGTACGGTATCGGTTGAATCCGAGCTTGGAGTAGGTAGTACGATTATTATTAAAGTGCCGTTAACATTGGCAATTATGCCAACATTGATGGTGGAATTAACTGATCAAGCTTTTGCTCTGCCGTTATCGAGTGTGGTTGAAATCCTAACTTTAGATCTTTCTAAAACTAATATGGTTAATGGACAATTAGTCGTGATGGTAAGGGGTAAAGCATTACCTCTATATAATCTAAACTCTTGGTTAACTAAAAATTATGTGGAAGAGGGTAATACAAATAAAACTCAACATGTGGTCGTTATTCAATTAGGGCATCAACATGTAGGTTTTGTTGTTGATCATTTATTAGGTCAAGAAGAGGTCGTTATTAAACCTTTAGGGGCTATGTTGACAAATATTCAAGGGTTAGCTGGAGCAACAATTACAGGTGACGGTGGTATTGCCTTGATTTTAGATATTCCTGGCTTAATGCAGCGCTATTCATAAGAACTCTGCTATTTCTTTGGTTCAAGCAGCTATTGGTTAAGGGGGATCTAACGTGGATATCTTAAGTGTTTTAGGGGTGATTATTGGTTTTGGTGCAATTTTAGGTGGCAATGTAGTAGAAGGTGGCCACTTGAGTGCATTAGTCAATGGCCCTGCTGCATTGATTGTTATTGGTGGGACGATCGGTGCGGCTCTACTACAGTCCACTTTGAAAACATATACCCAGTCACTCCGCTTATTAGTATGGGTGTTCTTTCCACCAGATTTTAAATTAAAACAAACAATTGAAAAAGTAGTCGATTGGAGTTCAATAGCGCGTCGTGAAGGATTACTAGGTTTGGAAGCGGTTGTTGATGATGAGAAAGATGGGTTTTCAAAAAAAGCATTGCAACTATTAGTTGATGGTAGTGAGCCTGAAATTCTTCGAGATATTTTAATGGTCGAGTTAGAAGCAGTTGAATACAAGCAAATGCAAAGTGCAAAAATTTATGAAGCAATGGGCGGGTACGCGCCGACTATTGGTATTATTGGGGCAGTCATGGGGCTAATCCATGTTATGCAGAACCTTTCAGACCCAAGTAAGCTAGGGGCTGGTATTGCGACAGCTTTTGTCGCGACGATTTATGGCGTTGGTTTAGCAAACTTACTGTTTTTGCCTATTGCGGGGAAGTTGAAAGCTCAAATTTCTGCTTATTCTCAATCGCGAGAAATGATGATTGAAGGTGTTGCCGCAATTGCAGAAGGAGAGAACCCGCGTAATATAGAAATTAAATTGCAAGGTTATTTGTAAAAAATGGCTCGACGGAAACGACAACCAGAGGAGCATATTAACCATGAGAGGTGGTTAGTTTCCTATGCAGACTTCATAACCTTGTTATTTGCATTTTTTGTTGTGATGTATTCTGTTTCCTCTGTTAATGAGGGGAAGTATAGGGTGCTTTCAAGTACCTTAGATGGTGCCTTTAAAGGCGAGCCAAGATCAATGGATATGATCCAAATAGGTGATGTGGTACAGAATCAAGCATTAATTAATAGAATTATGGAGCTTGAAAGTTTGGGTAACAAACCAATTCCTAATCTCTTTTCAGAAAATAAACCATCTGTTTCAGCAAATGTTGTCGATACCGAATTAGACTCAAATATAGATATAAAAGAGCAGCAAGTGCTTGAGCAACTAGAAGATAATTTAACGGATGCTTTATCCTCATTTATTGATAGAGACTTAATCTCCGTAGAGAAAAATGACCTGTGGGTTGAAGTTGAAATGAAAAGTAGCCTGCTTTTTAAAAGTGGTAGCTCAACCTTGTCAAACCAAGCTTTAAGAGTGTTGTGGAAAGTTGCTAAGCCAATTAGAAAGCTTAACAATCATGTTCAAATAGAGGGGTTTACCGATAATATCCCAATAAGTTCATTTGAATACCCCTCGAATTGGGAGCTTTCAGCCTCACGTGCCTCAAGCGTTGTTCACCTGTTCAGTAAATACGGTATTGACCCGAATCGTTTGGCTGCGGTTGGCTATGGCGAAAATCATCCATTGGAAGAGAACTCCACAGCAGAAGGGCGCGAAGCGAATAGACGGGTTGTGGTGGTGATACAATCAAATGCGATTTCGCGTTTCTCAAATAAAAAGAAAGTACAAGATATAGTGACTCCAGTTATTAACCAAGCTGCCGATGAACTGAAAGAGGCTCTTAAGATAGAGCCAAAACAGACGAGTAGGCAAACGGAAGATAATATGAAGAACGAAATAAGATCGATAGAACCCGGTGAAACTCGATTTGATAGGTTTCTAAAAAGATGAAAATTTGGACTGTTTCAAATCAAAAAGGTGGTGTGGGGAAGACAACAACCGTTGTTTCTCTTGCTGGCCATTTATCATCCCAAGGAAAGCGAGTGTTATGTATCGATCTCGATCCGCATGGCTCGCTAACCAGCTATTTTAGGCTTGACCCTGATACAGTGGACAAAGGGGTGTATAACTTATTTCATGATAGTTCACAAAAACATAAACTTGAACCACTAGATTATATCCATAAAACCCAGTTTGATGGTCTTTCTTTGATGCCAGCGACAACTGCCTTAGCGACTCTTGACAGGAAAGCCAGCCAATTTGATGGGCTTGGATTGGTTATTTCGAAGGCGTTGGAATGTGTCAAAACATCCTATGATTATGTGTTGATAGATACCCCTCCCATGCTGGGTGTTTTAATGATTAATGCACTAGCCGCTTGTCATCGTTTAATTATCCCCGTGCAAACAGAGTTTTTAGCATTGAAAGGTTTGGAGCGAATGATCAAGACACTTAATATGATACAAAAATCACGTCAAAAATCTCTTCAGTATACGATCGTTCCAACAATGTTTGATAAAAGAACTCGTGCTTCGATTAGTAGTTTAAACTCATTGCGTGATAAATTTGGGCATCAATTATGGGGGGAGTATATCCCTGTTGATACTCAACTCAGAGAGGCGAGTCGCTTAGGTGTTCCCGTGTCTATATTGGCTCCAAAATCAAAAGCATCCATTGCTTATGGGGAATTATTGATCGCTTTAGGCAAATCTAGGGCAAAACTAGCATTGGTATCGCAGCAATGAGTGACCATAAGAATAACGCCTCGCTAAATCAAGAAGAAGCTCTAGAAAGCTACTTTGATGACTTATTAATGCCATCAAGTGACGTAGCCATTGAACCGCAAAAAAATAGCGGTCTTAAGCTTGTTCATTCTTCAGTAACTGAAATAGAAAGTGTTCTACAAAGTGCGGAAGAAGTGGAACCAGCTAAAACTCAACAGCAAAGTAATCCGTTAGTTAAAGATGAACCTTTAGAAAAGGCTCATAAATATGAGGTGAAGAATAATAGCCCCATTGTAAGTGATGAGATGAACGTAGATAACAAGGTTGATAAAGATGATGGGCAGCCTGTTTGGGCTGGTGCTTCTTTTGAGGCGATGGTCTTTGTTGTTAAGAAAATGAAATTTGCTATTCCAGTTTCAGCAATTAAGACATCTCAACCGGTCTCATCCGAGTTGAAAAAAATGCCTAATCAGCCTGAGTGGGTGATGGGGTTAGATTGCAGTGGTGCTAGTTTTACTGCCCTTGTGGATACAGGCCTTTTACTGCTAAATCAGGCTTCAAAAGATTACCAACAACAAATTTTATTGGCTGAAAGTCAGTGGGGTTTAGCAGTGGACAAAATATTGAATAATGTCCATATTACCAGTGAAGATGTTAATTGGCGTGCTGAGGCGACGACTAGACAGTGGTTAAGTGGGCTTGACCCCAAGCAGCAACTAGCGATTATTGAGCCCAGTCATATTTTCATCAAAGATCAATAGAAAAAGAAGAGGCGAAAATGAGCGAAGAAGAGCAAATAGATTTAATAAATAAAGAGGCGATAGAGCCAGTTGTTCAGTGGTTAACGTTTATGTTGGCTGACGAACATTACGGAATGAAGGTGACTAAGGTACAAGAAGTATTACGTTATGTCGCTATTGCTCCTGTGCCTGGTGCGGCAGATTTTGTTTTGGGGATTATTAATCTCCGAGGTAACGTTGTAACCGTGATTGATGCAAGGAATAGATTTGGTATGTCTGCTGCAGATATCAGTGACTTAACTCGTATTATCATTCTAGAAATTGAAGGCCAAATAATTGGTGTATTAGTGGATAGTGTCAGTGAAGTTATTGATTTAAAAGATGATGAAGTTGAATCTGCACCTGAGAGCAATGACGAAACGTCAATATTTATCCAAGGTATTGCGCATAAGAATGATAAGCTTCATATCTTAATTGACCTAGATCGCTTAATGAGCGATGAAGATTTAAATGGCTGAGATTGGAAAAGTAACAGGCATCACTCGAGTTCCTAGAGTAAAGAGTAAGGAATCTACTAAAGATGACAAAAGAAAAACAGGAACAGAAAAAAGTCATGCTGTCAGTAAGAAGGCAGATGAAGGGGAAGGTAAAAAAAGTGGGAATTTTGTAGATGAGATTGTTTAATGGCTATTGACTGGTTTTTGTTGTTGGCAACTTGTTTGGTGCTGGTGTTTGTTTTTAGCTTATTTATTTTGATAACGCAAAATAAACGAAATCAGGCATTAGACAAAAAAACCGATGATTTATGGAAAAAGATTGAGATTATTCAACATGATGTATCTGCCCTTTGTTCAGGAGCAAGAGGTGTAGATGAGCGAGTAGGTGGTAACGAGAAGCGAGTAAGGAGCCTGCTTGACCGTTTGGATGAACTAGAGGAAGCTGATGGGCCAGGCCATATTCATGGATTCCAAGAAGCAACCAAATTAGCTCAGGAAGGGGCAAGTGTTGACGATATTGTTGAGAAATGTCATCTGACGATTGATGAAGCTGATTTACTCGTTCGGCTGTACAAAAGTTCACTTTGAAGCTCAATGTGAAAATTAGTTATCCTTGTTGAAACCATCAGGTACTTTCTCTGAGAGCATGTAGGCAAAAGCAATTACTTCAGCCACTGCAATATAAAGCTCCTCTGGAATCTTATCCCCTAAAGGAATACTACTTAATAACTGTACTAGCTCAGAATTTTCATCCAGTGGGACGCCATGTTCATTAGCGATAGAAATAATTTCTGCCGCCAGCTCACCTCTACCTTTAGCGGTTACAGTAGGAGCATTTTTTCCATCATATTTTAGTGCGATAGCAATATTTGGCGAATTGCTCGTATCGTTCATTTTTAAGCCTTTTCATTCAGAAGCGGTTTTTGGAGTGAGGGTTTTGTGAAATCAATCCCCTCACCTGAAAAAACCTGGAGCTTATTTGTTTCTAGGTTTACCTTTAAGAGCTGTGCCTTGAAAGTCTTTAAGTGATCTCTTATTAACGTACCTGTCGCTGGATTTTGTGCCCAAAACTGAGAATTAATAGTGCTGCCGTCTAATGTTATTTTGCTACGGATCTGGCCAAGCTTGGGTGGAGATAGCTCAACAGAGACAGACCAGGTTTTTTTTGCAGGCTGTTTTTTGTCGCTTAAGTCGTCTTCTTCAACTTTTATAAAAACAGACTCCATTGTTTGGCCGTTAAAATAAGGGAGGTCAAATTGCCAGCTTTGACGTGCTGCCGTGCTTTCGGTAGTAGAAGCAATTTGGTTCAAGGTTACTTTAGCAAGCGCACCCTCTGAGTTAGTTAATAACTCACGTATTTGGCTGTTATTGATTTGTGATATATCAGGCTTGGTATTTGTACGAGCGGAATGAGTAATAGCGCTCTTTTGATTGCTTGGCCATTGTTTCAGTAATGCAATTAATCGAATTAAATTAGCTTTTGCATCAAGACTTGTTATAGCAGATTGATTGCCTTGTTGAGTGGTGGTTTGGATTGTTCCAGCAGAGTCTAATCGTTGTGACAATGCTTGGTTATTTCCTTCTGAGAGATTTTTGGCAGTTAGATGGGGCTGATTTAAGATGTTTTTATTTACTGTGAGTGTCTCTTTTAATCCGGCTTCAAAAAATACACCAGAGTTTTGTATGGCCTTTTTTAAGCCAGCGATTGTCGTTATTTGATTAAGGTCAGGGAGTGTCTTTTTTATCTCGCTCAGTATTGTTTCTAATTTATGGGAAGTAGCGGAGTTAACCGCTGATAAAAGAGCATGATTAGTTCCAGTTAATCCAGATGTTTGAAGGCTTTTTAAGGATGTATGTATATTTTGAACAGGGAGTTGTTTTGGCAGTAGCTGCTTTAAAGAGGTGGTAATTATATCAGCAGGGCTTTTTTCGGGCTTAACGCTTAGAATGATCTCATTAGCATTCTTTATAACCGTTGCTTTAATTGTTTCCCCTATATGGGTAGAAACTGTTGATTTTGCAGTAATGAGTGTTTTGCCTACTTGTAAAAGAACCTCATGTTTTGAAGGAAGCTGTTCAATAACTTTAACGTAAATTTGTTGCCCAGATTGTAGGCTTTTTAATGAAGAATAATCATTTCTCAATGTAACAACAGAGGTTGCTAGAGTTTCTGGTATCTTCATTTTTTTATAAAAGGCATCACTTTTCTAATTGAATAATTGTTGAATCTCAGTAAGTTCTTCTTTTGCGTTTTCTAATATATCGATTGAGTCAGAGGGGTCGCGTAATGCTTCTACAAGTCTTTTATAGGCCGGAACACTATTAGGCTCAGGGTATTCCCCTTTGTAAGGCGTGTTTTGAAAGGCCATTAATTGGCAAACGATAACTAAATCGGTGAAATCGGCAGGTAATTGTGTCTCACGCTGCCAATTTTTGGCTTCTGCTGCAACAGAGATGAAGTCATCGGTAAAGTTCCACTTTTCCATTACCATTTTTCCAACGATAGGGGTTAGGCGAGAGACTGCTTGTTTAACTTCTGTGTGCTCACTGGCAAGATGTGGGTGTTTGTCGGCATGGGTAAGAACAGGGATTGCACCAATATCATGAATTAAACCAACGAGCATTGCTTTATCTGTATTAAAGCCTTTTAGTTTTTTAGACATAACAGCGCATAGACTTGCGACACTTCGGCTGTGGAGCCATAGGTTTGAAATTTGTTGTTTAATATCTTTTGTTTTAGCCTTAAATACCATTCGCAGAGTAAAGCTGGTAATTAAATTACCAATAGCTTTGAGCCCGAGTCGAGTAATAGCATTAGGTAGTGATTCGATTTTTTCACGGCCTCTAAAAAGCGGACTATTGGCAACTTTGATAAGTTGGGTGGAAATAGCGGGGTCTGTTTGTGCCAATTTTGCAATTTGATCTGACGTAATGTTTTCATTAGATATTACACTTCGTACCTTATTTGCCGTTTCAGGTATTGATGGAATTTCTAGCCGATCCGCTTGAATTTCTTGGCTAACTTCAAAATATAATTGGTTGTACAGAATTGATTCAGAGTTATCCTCCAGTACATCAACGCTACTAACAGGGTTGCTAGTGGGTTCGGTATCAGAGAGTTTAGTTAAAAAGGTTTTTTTAAAATATAAAACGGTTGAATTGGTTAAGGCCACAGCTGTAGCTTTGTGGGGTGAGTTATTATCTAATGGGAAGCGAGCTTCCATTCCCCCGCCTTCGATGATACGCTCATCATTGGAGCCCAAGGTGAGTTTGATCTTGCCTTCTAGTAAGTAGAGTTGCTTATCATCATCTGCGCCTAAAGAGAAAATAGTTGTATTTTTAGGTACTATTTCGGTAGATAAAGATTTTTGTAGGTATTCTTTATGCTCATCAGTTAAATTCCTGATAGGAAATAAGATATTTAATTCTTTTGTTGTAATAGGTCGGTTTGTCATGGCTTTGAAAATCGTATTAGTAATCAGGTAATCTGTTCAAATGAATGTAAAATATACTTATATTTACTTCAAAATATATCCCTCAAATATAGACCTTATCTGGATGTTATGCCAACAAATTCATTAAAAAAACACACAATAGGTGAGTATATTCGCCAAGTTGAATCCTCCTTAGAAAATAAAGAACTATTTTTTGGTCATGGCACGAGTAACGCCTTAGACGAAGCGGCCTACATTGTGCTAACGATCACCGAACATTTACCAGTAACATCTGAAGATGTCTATCAGGTGGTGGTGACAGAGCCGCAACAAAAACAAATTTCTAAGATAGTTGATAGGAGGATTAAAGAAAAAGTCCCTGCAGCTTATTTGTTACAAGAAGCATGGTTTGCTGGGCTGCGTTTTTATGTGAATGAAGATGTTTTGGTGCCTCGTTCACCCTTTGCAGAATTGATTGGCGATCTGTTTTCACCATGGGTTGATTATGAAAAAACACTATCAATCTTGGATCTTTGCACTGGTAGCGGCTGCATTGGTATTGCTGCGGCTAAAGCATTTCCCCATGCACAGGTTGATATATCTGATGTGTCTGAAAAAGCACTAATAGTGGCTAGAGAAAATATAAAGCGTCATGATTTGGAAGATCGTGTTGTTCCAATAAAATCAGACCTATATGCTAGTTTGTTGGGTAAAAAATATGACTTAATTATGAGTAACCCGCCTTATGTGTGTATTGAGGAGGTGGAAAGTTTGCCGGCAGAGTACCGTAATGAGCCAAGATTAGGTTTAGACGGTGGTGAATCTGGTTTGGATTTAGTCCATTATATTTTAGCCTTTGCGCCAGAGCACTTACATGAACAGGGTGTGATTTTTGTAGAAGTAGGTAGCTCAGCAGAAACCTTGGAAGAATTTTACCCAAAGGTGCCTTTTTTATGGCAAGATTTTGAATATGGGGGTGATGGTGTCTTTATGCTTACAAAATCTCAATTACTTGAGCATCACAAAGAGTTTGTTGCCAATACCGGAAGCCATCCCAGTCAGGATTAAAGGCGCATTTTAAATTCGCTACGTTATAATAAAACAAGTCTACTATTTTAAGGCCTTAAGGCCAGCAGGAAGTTAAACAGATGTCTGGAAACTCAATTGGAAAACTATTTACCGTAACAACCTTTGGTGAAAGTCACGGACCATCTCTCGGCTGTATTGTTGATGGTTGCCCTCCGGGAATGTCTTTAACCGAGGCGGATTTACAAGCCGATTTAGATCGTCGTAGGCCTGGTAAAACGCGTTTTGAAACACAACGGAAAGAACTTGACCGAGTTAAGATATTATCTGGTGTGTTTGAAGGTAAAACGACCGGTACACCGATTGGAATGGTGATTGAAAATACCGACCAACGTTCAAAAGACTACGGTAATATCATGCATCAGTTTAGACCTGCCCATGCTGATTATAGCTATCAGCAAAAGTACGGTGTACGTGATTATCGAGGTGGTGGTCGCTCATCAGCCCGTGAAACAGCGATGCGAGTTGCCGCAGGTGGGATTGCTAAGAAATACTTAAAAGAACGCCATAATATTGAAATTAAAGGCTATCTCGCGCAATTAGGGCCAATCAGTATTGAACAGATTGATTGGCAACATCGAGAGAACAGTGCGTTTTTCTGCCCAGATCCTGATAAAGAGCAGCAAATGGCTGACTATATGGCTGCCTTAAAAGGTAATTCTATTGGAGCAAGAGTGAATGTCGTTGTTAGTAATATGTTTCCCGGTCTTGGTGAGCCAATATTTGATCGCTTAGATGCTGATATTGCACATGCGATGATGAGTATCAACGCCGTTAAAGGTGTTGAGATAGGCTCAGGCTTCGACTCAATTACTCAAAAAGGAACTGAGCATCGAGATGAAATAACCCCAGAGGGCTTTTTAAGTAATAATGCGGGCGGTATTCTTGGTGGTATTTCTAGTGGTCAGGATATTTTAGTTAGCTTGGCATTAAAAGCAACCTCTAGTCTAAGTATTCCAGGGCGTAGTGTTAATACATCAGGTGAGCCAGTCGAGGTGGTTACTAAAGGTCGCCATGATCCTTGCGTAGGGATACGTGCAACGCCAATAGCAGAAGCAATGATGGCAATTACTTTGATGGATCACCTATTACGCCACCGAGCACAAAACCAACATGTGGTGTCAGGCGTGCCTATTATCCCAGCTGGTGAGAGTTGAGCTCATTATTCTCTAGGCATTACTAAGTGAATAAACAAGACTTGCCTTATTGGCGCTTATCTAATTTTTATTTTTTCTATTTCGCATCCCTAGGGGCACTTATGCCTTATTTGGGTGTGTATTTGCAGTCAAATGGCTATAGTGCTTGGCATGTGGGTTTGGTTCTTGCGGTAGTGCAAGGGACTAAAATTATTGCACCGAATATATGGGGCTGGATTGCTGATAAAAATGGCGACCGTATGGGGATTATTCGTTTAGCCGCGTTTATGACCTTGTTGGTATTTAGCATGATTCTTTTATCAACAAAGTTACCTTTTTTTATTATTGTTATTTTTCTATTCAGTTTTTTTTGGAATGCCATGCTGCCACAATTTGAAGCAGTTACTTTTGATTATTTAGCTAAGCAAACAGAACTGTATGGACGCACACGATTATGGGGTTCTATCGGCTTTATAGTAGCAATTATAGGCACGGGTGCCTTAATGGATGAATGGGGTGATGATATTCTAATACCCGTGGTGCTTGGCCTATTGTTTTTTATATGCCTATCGACTGTCTTTGTTGCTAATAAGTCAAAAAGTAAGAGCACGACCAACTCTTTTCATATAAAAGAGGTGTTGCTGCAAAAGCCTGTGATTGCTTTTTTTGTAGTTTGTTTTTTAGTACAAGCATCGCATGCTCCTTACTACTCCTTCTTTTCAATCTATTTAACGGAACAAGGCTTTAGTAATTTTATGGTCGGTCAGATATGGTCGATTGGTGTGGTTGCAGAAATCGCTTTATTCTTAGTGATGCACCATTTATCTAAACGCTTTTCAATACGAAATATTTTATTAATTAGTATCGTCTTAACGGTTATTCGATGGTTACTAATAGCTTGGCTAGTTGATAATATAGTTGCCTTGGTAATAGCTCAGGTTTTTCATGCAGCATCTTTTGGTGCCTTTCATGTGGTCGCTATCCAGTTAGTGAATCAATATTTTGTTGGTCAAAACCAAGGTAGAGGGCAGGCTCTATATAGTAGTGTAGGTTACGGATTAGGTGGAATGTGTGGTAGTTTAATGGCAGGGTATTTATGGTTAACGTTAAGTGCTTCTTGGGTGTTTACGATTGCAGCACTATTCAGTTTTCTAGCACTGTTAGTCGCTTGGGTTTATGTTGCTAAAAATAATCCATTACTATCAACTAATGCAGAAAATGATCTCAATATTATTTAAAAATAGGGCTTAAAGTGCTCAAATAGATCGCACTTGGGTATTTTAATTTAGGTATAAGTTATGTCGCAAAAACTAACCATCGGTATCTCCTCTATGGCTTTGTTTGACCTTGCCGAGTCCAATGATATTTTTAAAACAAAAGGCAAGCAAGCCTATTGTGACTACCAAGTAGCAAGAGAGGATGAACCGCTAGAAGCGGGTGTTGCTTATCCCTTGGTAAAGAAACTGTTAGGTTTAAATGAGTTGTTGGCCGATGGCTCGGTTGAAGTAATTCTATTATCACGTAATAGTGCAGATACAGGGCTTAGGATTTTTAATTCAATTGATGCACATAAGCTGGATATAAAACGTGCCGTTTTTACCAGTGGGGAAACTCCTCATTCGTATATTTCCCCTTTCAAAGTAGACTTATTTCTATCAACTGACCCTGAAGATGTACGTAAAACATTAGATGCTGGATATGCCAGTGCAACGATCTTAGAGGGTAGGGCAAATGAGTCGGGTAATAAACAATTACGGATTGCCTTCGATGGTGATGCGGTTCTTTTTTCTGATGAATCAGAGCGTATTTATAAAGAAGAAGGGCTTGAAGCATTTACCGAAAATGAGAAAAAAACAGCGAAATTACCAATGACAGGTGGGCCTTTTAAATCCTTTCTAGCAGCATTACATAATTTGCAAAGCAATTTTGAAGGAGATGAAAGCCCCATCCGTACCGCGTTGGTAACCGCTCGCTCGGCACCAGCACATGAACGCGTGGTTAGAACCTTAAGATCATGGGGGATTCGTATAGATGAGGCTTTATTTTTAGGCGGTTTACCCAAGGGTGAGTTTTTGAAATCTTTTGGTGCTGATATATTTTTTGATGATCAGACAACACATTGCCAATCTGCAAATGAGCATGTTGCGACAGGTCATGTACCACATGGTGTGGCGAATGAATAAGGTGTCTTGATTAAGTGTTCAGATCAAAATCATAAGACATTTGATTTGAAGGTTTTTGTAGAAAATATCCCTGAACACCATCGATACCTAAGTTCCATAACATAGCCATTGTGTCAGCATCTTCAACAGATTTTGCAATGGTACGGGTATTGTTTTTATGACTAACGTCTAAAATCTTTTTGAGAAGGTTCATTGAGTCAGTGCTGTAACGTATTTTCTGAGTAACAGAGCCATCAACTTTTAAAAAATCGACAGAGTAATCTTCTAGCATCTGATTATCAATTTCACTAAACCCAACTTGATCTAAAGCAATTTGACAAGATGTGTTAGCTTTTAGCTGACTAATGAAGTCCTTTAATTCCAGGGGATGAATAATAGCCTCATTCATATCAATTTGAAAAACAAGTAAACTGGTATCAATATCGTAAAATTTAGTTTTACTTACCAGTGATTGAATAAAGTTTTCGTCTTGATACGATGTTGTTGAGAGAGTAAGGAAAAAGCGCCTTTTGATCCCTTGTTGTTCAGCATTCTTGATTTGTTGAATAGTATTGCTGAGGACCCATTTATCTAAGTCGACTATTAATCCACTATCTTCAGCAGCATGGATAAAATGGTTGGGCTGAATATGTTTACCCTCGAAATCTAAAATTCTCAACAGTACAGCATAATTTTCATCACTTTTTGAAGATAAATCAACAATGGGTTGGTATAAGGTATGTAAGCGATTATGTTGAAGAGCAGATTGGATAAGTAGGATGTTTTCTTCTTTCTTTTCCACTACTTCTAGAGGTGTTGGAATCGAGTCGTGCACAAAAATTTGTTTACCGCCCTGTATATTAGCTATTTCACAAGCCTTGTCTGCTTGAGCAATAAATTGCTGAGCGGTCGTTGTATCTTGGTTAATAACGCTAATGCCAATACTTAATGAAATCTTTGTATATTGCTCATTTAAGCCAAATAACATATTGTTAATATTGGTGAAAATACTTTCAATTAAAAGCAAGAACTGACTGTTACTTGAATCTTCTGAAAAAATGGCAAAAACATGGTTTCCAAAACGAGCGAATATATCATTAGGTGCTATTGAGCTTGATATTTCTTTAATAATGGATTGTAAAACACTGCTAGAGTAGGTGAAGCTGTTTCCTTCACATAGGTTTCGAAAGTCATCGATAAGGATTATGGCAAGATTGCCTGTTGGCGCAGCTAGTTCTAACTTGTTGGTAATATGTTTAATGAAAAACTGTTTATTAAATAAGCCCGTTTCAATATCTAGATTACGTAGGTCTTCAGGGTCAACTTCTGTGTTACTCAATAAATTAGGGTTTTGGATAAGTACCTGAATGATTTTTTTCCCATTCAGTACATATTCTGATTTATATAAGGTAGTAATGAGTGAATTATTGTTCCGGGTTAGCAAATGTACTGAGCTAGTTTTTTCATTAGGTAAGGTACTTAGAGAGCTATTTAAATGACTTTTTTTCAAGTCACTCTTATTGCTGGGAGTGCCTAGTGTTTCAAATTCGTTTATTGATCGACCGATGAGATCTTCATTTTTAGGGATATCAAAAAATTCCTTATAACTGTTATTTATCTGTTGATACCTTCCATCTTGGATAAGGATGAATCCATCGCTTGAATTTTGTAATAGTTTTCCAAGGTGTTTCCTTTCGCTTTTTATATTATCTTGCGCTTGAAGCAAAAGTTTCTGGTGATTCTGGAGTTTTAATTCACGGTAAACTGATTTGGCTAATAAGTTAATTGGCTCGAAGGTGCGAATATCAATAATTTGCGGATCAGTAAAAAATATTTCGTATTTTTCAATTGTCTCCTCAATAACTAATATTATGGAAAGGAAGGGTGAGATTTCGTTAATGTTTCTAACTAGGTTTTGATCATCACTAATGGAGTTGCTAGCCTTAATAATAATTAACTGAAAACCGTTAATCCTTTTTTGTATTAGATTAAGCTCCTTGCCCATTTTATTTGTAAATTTACATGGTTGATTTTCATTTTTAATAAATTTAGAAAGTTGTTCTACTTCATCTTCTTGAAAGTTTAAAGTGAGGATAGCGGCAGTTTTTGGCATAGGCTGTCAAAGAATAATTAAGATAAATAGATACCTACCTTAACCTTTTTTTTCTATCACTTGAAGTGCTGAGC
>Ga0209081_1000255_pt1 | contig 32286 bp, 29 predicted proteins | sample GOMGulsemesocosm_4_FD_184636 | JGI IMG/M metagenome (GOLD analysis project Ga0209081, IMG submission 184636) | Methane-oxidizing microbial communities from mesocosms in the Gulf of Mexico - GOM15B Gulf of Mexico (SPAdes) (version 2) | ecosystem: Environmental > Aquatic > Marine > Cold seeps... | reverse complement strand
TTTTAACAGTGTAGTGCTAATTTCGGATAACCTCTCCTGTTAAACCATTAATAATTTTTGAGGGTTTTAGCAAACCTGACGTTTTACCTTTGACAATAAAGTCTATTTCATTTCCAAGCTGTTGCTGAACCTGCTGCCAAGTAATAGCAGGCTTTTCTCCTGCTAAATTAGCGCTAGTAGACACTATTGCTTTATTTGTTTTCTTACATAGTACAACGACATCTTCATGATCAGTAATACGTACCGCAATCGTATCAAAACCACCACAAAGCAATGGTGATATATTTTTATTGGCGGGGAGTACTTGAGTAATTGCACCTGGCCACCGAGATAAGATCTTCTGACGACACTCTTGATTAATAGCGGCATCATCTACATAAGGTTGTAATTGAGAATAATTAGCTGCTAACAAAATTAAACCCTTATGAGCTGGTCGTTGTTTAATTGATAGAAGGTTCTTAACCGATAAATCATTATCAGGATCACAACCAAGACCAAAAACAGCCTCAGTTGGATAAGCAATAATACCACCTTGGGCAAACACCTCAGCAGCTTGCTTAATTGTTGAGGTATCACTCATATCTATAACAATTAGCCTAGCTTAGCTTGCATTGCTTCATCTTTAGCAAGTAATGCTTTAGCATTAGCGATACGCTCAGCTTTCACTTTGTCAGCCATAGTTTGATCAGCCACACCTAAAATTTGAGCAGCTAAATAGCCTGCATTTTTAGCACCTGCTTTACCAATGGCAACTGTAGCGACAGGAATACCACCTGGCATCATAACAGTTGAAAGTAATGCATCGTGGCCTTGTAGTGGACCACAGTCAACAGGTACGCCAATAACAGGACGAGTTGTCATTCCAGCCACAGCGCCAGCTAAGTGAGCAGCTAAACCAGCTGCACAAATAAATACTTTACAGCCGCGCTCTTCCGCATCTTTAACATATGCTTTAGCAGCATCAGGCGTTCTATGTGCTGAACGCACACGCACTTCATGAGTAATATCAAATTGTTTTAATATATCAATAGTAGCTTGCATCACAGGTAGGTCAGAATCTGAGCCCATTAAAATAGCAACAAATGGTGAAGTCATAATATTTCTCTTACTTAAAGGTTAAAATTAAAAAGGTTTGAAATTGAGTTTAGTATAAACAAATTATAATGTTTTCTGTTTATAATCACATTGTTTTTGTGGGCAGCTTAATATCTCGCCGCTAGCCATAGTGCGTTTAATTAAAACAGGCCATTTACATTGAGGGCAAACTTGCTCTACAGGTTGATAATTTAAAACATATTTGCATTTTGGGTAATGATCACACGAATAAAAAGTTTTACCAAAACGGTTGGTTTTTTCTTGTAACGCACCAAGCTTACCTTTGCTCTTACATGAAGGACAAGCAACACCAAGTTCTTCATGTTGCTGTTCTTCTTCAATATGATGACATTGAGGATAATTTGTACAGCCAATGAACATGCCATATCGACCTTGCTTTACTGCCAATAATGAGCCACATAAGGGGCATTCGCTACCTGGTAAAGCAGTATCTTCTACTCTTTCATGTTCGACTACAGAGCGAGTATATTGACAATTAGGATAGTTAGCACAACTAAGGAAAGCACCTGATTTACCATGTTTAAGCGCAAGCTCTGAGCCACAATCAGGGCACACTTCATACGCTTTTTCTAGCGCATGTTCGTGACGGCTAAATAGTGGTTTTTCTTTATTTTGATCAAGCGAGTTAGACATTATTTAAGTGAATAGTGCGACTAAAGTTGTGACATATTATGCCACAACTTGATCTAAAAAAACTAGAATATAGTAAAATGAGTACTTGGTTATGCCTAAAATTAGTGTAACGGCCCTTCTTGCTCATCAAAAACAAGATCTTCCATTTGGGAATAAGCATTTTCTTGACCTGGAACATTGAAAAGCACCATTAAAATAACCCACTTTAAATCATCCATACTAAAATGCTTGGTATCTAGCTCCATAACCCTGTCAATCACCATTTCGCGAGTGGCAAAGTCAAGCACATTGACCTGCTCTAAAAACAAAAGAAAACCTCTACTTTCGGTATCAAGTAACTGCATTTCATCTTCAGTATAAATACGAAAAGATTGATTCCCTACACGCGTCAAATAAGGGTAAGAATCAGTGTCTTGCAGGGCAGAAAGTTTTTCTAACCAATTAAGCGCTTTATATATTTCATCCTGATGAAAACCAGCACGAGTAAGTTCATCGGTTAATATATCATGATCAACCATGACTTCAGCTTCACTATGGATGTAATTTTCAAATAAGTACATCAAGATATCAAACATAATTCACCTCATATGTATTGTACTATTGCACTCTAAGGTAGCCTCCGGGTACCGCAACTACCATACCGTCAAGCTCTAACATTGTTAACCGAGTTAATACTTCCTCTATGGGGATCTTACTTCGGAAAACCACCGTATCTACGGGCGTAATCTCAAATCCCACATTAGCCAACAATATATCAACACACAAGTCATTATTTAAATTTTTTTCATCTTTTTTTGCGCTGTTATCTGTAAATATTTGTTGTGCCTTATTATTTAAGTATAGTTTACTACACTCATCAGCGCTTAACTCTTCTATTATATCGGCAGCTTGTTCTACAAGTTTAGCGCCTTGTTTAATTAACCAATGACAGCCTTTTGCCTGTGGATTATTAATACCACTTGGCACAGCAAATACATCCCTATTTTGTTCCAAAGCACATCGAGCTGTGATTAACGAACCACTTTTAAGTGCCGCCTCAACCACTAAGACCCCTTTACTTAAACCACTTATAATACGGTTTCGTTTTGGAAAATGTCCTGCTCTAGGTGGTGTCCCTGGAAGAAACTCACTAATAATAACACCTTGGTTTTCTACTATTTTTTTCGCTAATGGTTTATGCCTTGCGGGATATACTTTATCTAAACCTGTAGCCACCACAGCAATAGTGCCTGTTGAAGTAGTTATAGCGCCTTTATGTGCTGACGCATCTATACCTAAGGCTAATCCACTCGTAACAACTAAACCTTGCTCTGCCAGTTGTTTAGAAATATCAAAAGCTGCCTCTCTACCGTTAATACTAGCAGCGCGGCTACCAACAATAGCAATTTGCATATTATTTAATAATTGTTCGTTACCTTTAACAAACAAAACTAATGGTGGATCATAAATTTCTTTAAGTTGTTTAGGATATAGCACATCATCAAAAGTAATGATCTGACTATTACAGGCTTTACTGGCACTAATAACGTTTTCAATAAAAGACCAATTGGGCTGATGAAATGCAGTTAACTGTTTAACGGTTAAGTTATTTGCAGAAGTTAATACTGATGGAGATTTTTGTGACGAAGAAAAAAGCGCTGTTAGCCCAAAAGAGTCAACTAGCGCTAATTTTTTATGGATGGCTAGCCGAGGAACAAGCTTTAGAGCTAACCAATAGTGAATATTGCTTTTTTTCACTTGTCTACTCCTTTAGACTAAGTTTTTATTATTACAAACTACAAGTAAGCAATAATTTAATCAAATTGATATATCCTAAATATAATTACTCTGGTGCAGTAACTACATCATCTAAACGAGCAGGTTTTTCAGTTCCTAATATCAACGCCATACTTACTTGTTGATATACCTTGAAAACCATGAGTTCACCTAGTAACTCTTCTGGCATTTTATAATCTGAGTCTTCAGATGAAAGCAAACGATCCCATAAGGGCGCTTCATCCATATATCTAGGGCCTGAGTCAGTTTCAACCACTCCTGGACTCAAACGCTTTATTGACATCACATCACCCACAGTTACTTGATGGTCAAGACCACGGTTAATCATCACAACTTCTAATTTACCAAATTCACGTCCATTATTCATAGATTTAATGATAGAGCCTCTAAATGAGCTATCTGCTGCTTTCATTGTAAACACCGAAGGAAACATTTGCCCTTCATGTACAGGGACAACATAATCACCTGAGCGAATTTCTCGCTTAGCCGTATTCACTTTTAAGGTAGCGGGTTCTTTTTTACTCATATTACCGCTGTTAAGTGCTTGTCCTGTAGCAACTAAGTCAACATAAAATCCTAATGACTCCTCTGTTTCAGGATCAATTATTTCTTCACCCTTATTATAAATTGCGTATGTTTTTGATGTTTCTAAATTTTTATTAATATAAACCTTAAAGCTATTTACACTTGATCTATAACCTTCATCACTACCAATCACATGCGGCAATTGCTCAAGCTGTTCGGCGCTAAATAAATGTTCATATTTAATAAATGGCGCTATCACTTCTAAAGGTAATAATTTTATTGCGGTGTCATCTTTGCTATTTTTGCGAATTTTAGGTGACCACTTATAACTAGGTTTAACCTTAACAGGTTCAAGCACCAACATAGGGTTACCCTGATCATCAAAAACCAAGCTAATAACGTCACCAGGATAAATTAAATGAGGGTTATTAATTTCAGGATTTAAACGCCAAATTTTAGGCCAAAGCCAAGGTTGCTCTAAAAAAACAGCTGAAATATCCCAAAGAGTATCACCCTTTACAACAACGTATGTTTTGGGTGCATCATCATTAATTTTCAATTGATCTGCCAATGAAATTAAAGAATATGCAAACAGAGAAAGTGTTAACAATATTTTTTTTAGCATGTGGCTCGTTCCTTTATTACCTAAATTCAAGTTGTGGTTTTTCATGCTTTTATAGAAATTCTGCATTATTAATTGCTATAATAATAAACATAACACTCTGAGAGAATTATCGCTAATTCTTTTATCAAACATTTATAAGATTATGACTATTTTAACTGTACTACGTTTTCCAGATCCTCGTTTAAAAACAAAGGCTAGCCCTGTAAATGAAATTACTGATGCCACCTTAACGATCATAGACAATATGATCGCAACCATGTATGACGAAAAAGGTGTCGGTTTAGCTGCTACCCAAGTTGATATTCATCAACGTATCGTAGTTATTGATGTTTCTGAAAATAATGACCAACCTATTGTACTTATAAATCCAGAAATCATTACTAAAAGTGATGATACTTTAATTAATGAAGAAGGCTGTTTATCAGTACCCGGTATTTATGCCAAAGTAGATCGCCACGCCAGCTGCACAGTAAAAGCTTTAGATATAAAGGGTAAAGAGTTTACTCTAGATGGTGAAGAATTATTGAGTATTTGTATTCAGCATGAATTAGATCATTTAAATGGCATTTTATTTATTGATTATTTATCACCACTTAAACGTCAGCGCATTAAAGCTAAGCTAGAAAAAGAAGCACGTTTAGCTAATGCTTAAAGCACCAACGCTTAATACTTATTTGTAGGATTGTTCTTTTGTCAAAACCATTAAATATCATCTTTGCCGGTACTCCTGACTTTGCCGCACAACATTTAGCTGCACTTATCAATAGCGAACATAACGTTATTGCGGTGTATTGCCCACCAGACAAACCTGCAGGTCGAGGTAAAAAATTAACATCTTGTGCTACTAAATTATTAGCACTTGAACACCATCTACCCGTTGAACAGCCGATAAATTTTAAAGAACTTAGCGATCAACAACAATTAGCGCAATACAATGCAGATATAATGGTTGTAGTGGCTTATGGTTTACTTTTACCCGAAGTGGTACTTAATACACCACGTTTAGGTTGTATTAATGTTCATGGTTCTTTATTACCCAAATGGCGAGGCGCCGCACCTATTCAGCGCTCATTAGAAGCAGGTAATACAAAAACGGGTGTTACTATTATGCAGATGGATAAAGGGCTTGATACGGGTGCAATGATATTAACTGCTGAATGCGCCATTGAACAAAATGACACTAGCGCCAGCATATACGAAAAACTTGCTCAAATTGGTCCTAAAGCATTAATTGATACCTTAGCGTTAATGGCAAATGATAAGCATCAAGCTATTAGTCAAAATAATGAGCTAGCAACATACGCACACAAATTAGATAAAGTTGAAGCCGAGTTAGATTGGCAGTTAACCGCAAGTGAATTAGATAGAAAAATTCGCGCTTACATTCCTTGGCCTGTGGCGCAGTTTACTTTTACCCAGAACAATAATAAACAGCATAGAATTCGTGTTTGGCAAGCATCCGTTCAAAATATAGCAACCACTGAAATAGTAGGAACCATTATTTCTGCAGATAAAAATGGCATTGTGGTTGCTACCAACATGGGCGCACTTTGTTTAGAAGTATTACAACTTCCCAACAAAAAAGCGTTACCCGTACAGGATATATTAAATGGCCGTGCTGACTGGTTTAAAGTAGGTGCCAACATTACTGGTTTAACAAATTAAATGACAGTTCAAACAGCGCAAATAAAAAAACAAAAATTAGTCAATATTCGCGCATTGGCTGCAAAGTGTTGCTACAGCGTTATTGATCAAGGACGCAGCTTAGGCGATGAATTACCTAGACAACAAGACAAAGTAGCTATAAAAGATAAAGGTTTATTACAAGAAATTTGTTATGGCGTATTACGGTATTTACCTGAATTAGAACATGATGTTCGAGGTTTAATGCAAAAACCCTTAACAGGTAAACAAAGAGTATTTCACTTTTTGTTACTAGTAGGCGTATACCAAATTAAATATATGCGCATACCAGATCACGCTGCAGTAAGTGAAACGGTTGCGGCTACAGGTGCTTTGAAAAACCGTCATATGAAATCATTAATTAATGGTGTATTACGCAACTTTGTTCGCACTAGTGAAGATAACATAGCTGATAAATTACAAAAAAACCTCCCTGATACTCTGCAATATAATCACCCAGGCTGGTTCATTAAAAAAGTACAGCAGGCCTATCCTGATAAATGGCAACAAATACTTAATGCTAATCAACAAAAGCCGCCAATGTGGTTAAGAGTAAATCAGCAATATCATAGCAGCGTTGATTATCAAAAATTACTTACTGCATCAAACATATCAATCAACGCTGTTGAACCGTTAAGCCTAGCCATTGAATTGGCACGCCCTTGTGATGTCACTAAATTACCTGGTTTTGAGCAAGGTTGGGTATCGGTACAAGATGCAGCAGCACAACAGGCGGCTCGATTATTGGATTGTCAAAATAATGATATTGTTTTGGATTGTTGCGCCGCACCTGGCGGAAAAACCTGTCATTTACTAGAGAAAACACCAAAAATAGCCTCAATGACAGCGATTGATATTGAAGCAAGTCGTTTAGTTCGTGTTGAAGAAAATCTGACACGCTTAGGGCTAACAGCCAAAGTAATTGCTGCAGATGCTGCCAACTCAAAAACATGGTGGGATGGACAACAATTTGACCGTATTTTATTAGATGCACCTTGTTCTGGCACAGGTGTTATTCGCCGTCACCCTGATATTAAATGGTTGCGAAAAGCTAGTGATATAGATGCCTTAGTACTACTTCAACAGCAAATTTTAAAAGAAACATGGTCTTTACTTAAACCTGGTGGTACTTTACTTTATGCAACCTGCAGTATTTTACCACAAGAAAATAGTGAGCAAATAAAGCACTTTATTGAAAACAATGCAGATGCAAAACTACTAAATATTGATTGTGTGACAGAAAAAAATATAAATGCTATCGGTTGGCAATTATTACCTGATGAAAGAAATATGGATGGTTTTTATTACGCTAAACTGTTAAAAACAGAAGGGGATTTATCCTCGATTAACGAGAACAAAAATAACAAATGAAAATAATAATAGTGGGTGCTGGCCAAGTAGGCGGCACTTTAGCGGAAAATCTTGTTGGTGAAAATAACGAAATATCTGTTGTTGATATTGACGGTGAAAAGCTACGTATACTACAAGATAAAATGGATCTTCAAGTAGTTACAGGTCAAGGTTGCCACCCTGATGTGTTAAAAAATGCTGGCGCAGAAGATGCCGATATGGTTATTGCTGTTACGTCAGACGATGCCACTAACATGATCACTTGTCAGGTTTGTTCTTCACTATTTAATACCCATAAAAAAATTGCTCGAATACGCTCTAACCAAATATTACAATACTCAAAGCAACTTTTTCATAAAAATCATATTCCTGTTGATCACATTATAGCACCTGAAGAATTAGTTACTCGCGACATTGCTCGTTTGATTGACTACCCTGGTGCATTACAAGTACTTGAATTTGCCAAAGGCAAAGTAAGCTTAGTAGCAGTTAAAGCCTACTATGGCGGTTTATTGGTTGGCCATGCTTTATCAACATTAAGAGATCATATTCCAAATGTTGATACGCGTGTTGCTGCTATTTATCGTAATGGCAAACCAATTCGCCCTCTTGGTACAACCGTTATAGAAGCAGATGATGAAGTATTTTTTATTGCGGCAAGTATTCACATACGAGCAGTAATGAATGAACTGCAAAAATTAGAACCTGCTTATAAGCGCATTATGATTGTTGGTGGCGGTAATATAGGTGCTGGGCTTGCTAGAATATTAGAGAGTAATCATCAAGTTAAATTAATTGAACGTTCACCTAAGCGCGCTGCACAGTTAACTTCAGAATTAGATAAAACCCTCGTTTTTAATGGGGATTCATCTGATATTGAACTGTTAACAGAAGAAAACATTGATCAATTTGACGTGTTTATTGCTGTTACTAACGATGATGAAGCTAATATTATGTCATCATTATTAGCTAAAAAGCTTGGTGTTCGTAAAACCATGGTACTTATTCAGCGTGACGCTTACATAGAACTAGTACATGGTGGTGCTATCGATATTGCCATTTCACCACAACAAGCAACGATTTCGGCATTATTAACTCACGTTAGACGTGGCACTATCGACAATGTTTATAGTTTACGTGGTGGCGCTGCTGAAGCGATAGAAATTGTTGCGAAAGGCGATGAAAAATCATCAAAAGTGGTTGGTCGAGCAATTAAAAATATTAAGTTACCGCCAGGTACAACCATTGGTGCAATTGTTCGAGGCTCAGAAGTATTAATAGCTCATTCCAACACGCTTATTATAGAAGAAGACCATGTTATTCTTTTCTTAGTTAACAAACGCTATATCTGTGACGTTGAAAAATTATTTCAAGTCAGTGCTATTTATTTCTAAATAAAAAGGTTACTTGGTTTGTTTGGCCTCACACTTAACTGCGCCAAAACGCGGGAGTAAATAAGACTAACAAAGTAAATATCTCTAAACGGCCAAATAACATCGCCATAATCAATACCCATTTACTGGTATCATTAATACCAGAGAAGTTGGCTGCAACGTCTCCTAAACCTGGGCCTAGATTATTAATTGCCGCAGCAACGGCGGTGAAAGCAGTAATATCATCCATGCCTGTTGCTAATAACATCAACATGCAAATAACAAAAACAGCTGCATACGCAGAAAAGAAACCCCAAACAGCTTCAACCACACGGTCTGGCAACACTTTTTTACCTATTTTAATTCTAAAAATAGCTTTAGGGTGCACCAATTTATTTAACTCTCTCAAGCCTTGCAAGTACAACAATAATACTCGCACTACTTTCATACCGCCGCCTGTACTGCCAGCACAGCCACCAATAAAACTAGAAAAAATAAGTAATACTGGCAATAAGGTTGGCCAGTCTGCAAATGACGTAGTCGCAAAACCTGCAGTAGTGCTTATAGAAACAGATTGAAATAACGCTTGGTCGAATGCTTGATCGGCATCTTGATATGTACCTGAAGTCATCAAAACCGTAAAACAAATTAAAGTTAAGATTATCTGAATAGCAATAAACACTTTGAATTCAGGATCATAAAAGTAATTTTTAAGGGATTTACTTTGTACTACTGCATAATGCAAGGCAAAGTTAACACCCGCAATCACCAAGAAAAAAACACAAACTAAATTAATAGCAGGACTATTAAAATAACCCATACTAGCGTCATGGGTTGAAAATCCTCCAATAGCGATAGTAGAGAAAGAGTGACAGATAGCATCAAATCCAGACATACCTGCAAGCCAGTATGCTGTTGCACAAGCAATGGTTAATGATAAATATATATACCATAAATGTTTGGCTGTATCGGCTATTCTAGGTGTCATTTTTGAATCTTTAACCGGACCCGGCGTTTCTGCCCGATATAGTTGCATGCCACCAATGCCTAACATAGGCAATACGGCTACGGCTAACACGATAATACCCATGCCACCTAACCATTGTAATTGTTGGCGATACCAAAGCACGGCATGAGGTAGCCCTTCAATATGATTTAAAATGGTTGCGCCTGTGGTAGTTAAACCAGAAAAAGCTTCAAAGAAAGCATCTGTAACAGATAAAGATGGTTGTTCTAATAAAATTAAGGGGATAGCGGAGAAGCTAGCCAACACCAGCCAAAAAAGTACAACAATTAAAAAGCCTTCTCTGGCTCTTAAATCTGTTTTTTCAAACCGATACGGATACCAAGCCAAAAATCCAGTAATTAAACACCATAAGAAACCCATCAAAAAAGGTACGCCGCCACCATCTCGATAAATCATAGAAATCATAGCAGGCGGTAGCATAGTGACACTTAGCAGTGCTACCAGCAAACCTAAAATTCTAATTATATTTTTATATTGCACTTATTATCCGAATTAAGGAATTATTACTCTTTGGCGACTAACTTTCAGGGGGAGTTAAAGATAACTCCCCTGCCGATAATGTTTGCAGTTGATGCTCGACTAAAGCTAATTTAGCTTGAGGTATTAAAAAATTAAATTGCACTTGCTGTAAATATTCTTGCTCAATAACCTGCCCTTCTACTTGGCTAATTATATGCAATACATCATCAACTTGGTTATATTGACACGCTAGCGTTTTTGCCGCCATCGCTATTTTAGTTTTCGACTGTAAAAAGGGTAATGCTTGGCGAACACTATCAGCATAAGCTCGTTGCAAACCGCCTGTACCCAACTTAGTACCACCAAAATATCGCACCACAATAGCGCAAACCTCACCAATTCCACTGCCTTGTAAAACCGCTAACATGGGTTTACCCGCGGTGCCACTTGGTTCGCCGTCATCAGAATAACCATAGCCTAAACTATTATCCGCCGCTTTAGTTAAAAATGCATGACAATGATGACTCGCTTGTGGGTGTTCTGCCTGAAGCTGCTTAACATAATCTTTAGCTTCATCAATTGTTGTACAAGGAAAAATGTAGCAAATAAAACGACTGCGGTTAACTATGGTTTCATGTTCAACCTTATTAATCGCTATTTGGTAGGGTTTTATCATAAAAAACGCTCCTACAAACCTGCATCACGAGTCATGTTTTCATTATGAGATTGATGAACAATAATATTATCTTCAATACGGATACCACCAAAACAGCGCATTTCATCCACTTTCTGCCAATTCACTTGATCACTGTTGGTTGAATCTTTTAAATTTTGCAATAATGAATCAATAAAATACAAGCCCGGTTCAATAGTGAATACTTGCCCTGCCTCAATAATTCGTGATGTACGTAAGAAAGCATGTTTTTCTGGAGCATTAATATGAGTTCCTCGTTCATCAGCCATAAAGCCGCCCATATCATGCACTTGTAAGCCAAGGTGATGACCTAATCCATGAGGAAAAAATGTACTCACAATACCCGACTCTACTGCCGTATCAGCACTCACTTTAATAAAATCAAATTCAACTAATACCTGTGCAATATCTCGATACGTTGCAACATGCAAATCAACATAACTAACGCCTGGTTTTAAACCTGTAACCGCTTTTAGCATCAATTGATTCATACGAACAATCAATTCGGCAAACCTATCTCGTTTAAAAGAATATGTTCGGGTAATATCTGCTGCATAACCATTAAAATTTGCTCCCGCATCAATTAAAAAAGATCGATAAGTAGGCGGAACTTGTTTATCAAAATGCATGTAATGCAATATTGAACAGTTTTCATTTAATGCGACAATATTGCCATAAGGCACTTCATTACTGTTATAACCAATAGCATTCAAATATGCATTTTGAATATTATATTCTGTTTCACCCTCTAAAAAAGCGGCTTTCGCTGCTTGATGTGCTTTTACTGCCAACGTATTTGATTGGCGTAAACACGTTTGTTCATAAGCGCTTTTATAAGTACGGTGGTAATGAAAGTAATTAAGTATTGATTCTGGATTAATCACCTTAAAACCTAACGCTTTTGCTACTTCAATATGGCTACCTATATAGGCAAAGTCTTTTTTATCATAAGGTAATAGCTTATCAACGTCACTTGCTTGTTTTAGTATTTTAATATTAAAAAATTCACCCCAATAGCTTTCTTTTAATGGTATTGTTTTATGCCAAAAATCAACAGGTTGATAATATATTAACGTGGGTTTATCTTCGCCATTAACAATAAGCCAACAATTAGGGATATCGGTTAAAGGTAACCAATGTTTAAAATGAGGATTAACCCTAAAAGGATAAGTATTATCATCAAGAAAAGCTTTGATTTCTTGTCCTGAATGAATAACAACACCCGCAATATTTTCACGCGCTAATGCTTGCTTAGTTCTTTGTTGTAAGCATTCTATATGTACAGGATATTCTTTTTTTAGCTTATTGATTAATATACTCATAACACCCTCTTATAATCTCAGTCGCCAATAGTCATATTAATGATTTTTTCAAAAAGTCGACTAACTTGTTCTGGCTCATGTTGATAAATTTCTTGGTAAGCTAAAACACTTTTGACATAGTTTCGAGTTTCTTTATAAGGAATCATTTCAATCCAAATGTCTGCTGGAACAGCTTTTGCGTTTTTAAGCCAACGTTTAACTCTATACGGACCTGCATTATATGCTGCGGTTGCAAGCACTTGATTGCCATTGTTTTTATCTAATAATATTTTTAAATATTTAGTGCCTAATTGAATGTTATTACCCGCATTCAATAAATAACCGCTATTCATTTTATTTTTCTTCTTCGATGTAATTAAATTTTTTGCCGTATTGGGCATTAATTGCATAAGGCCTTTTGCGCCAACAGGTGAATGTGCATCAGTCATAAACGAGCTTTCTCTTCTTGCGATAGCAAAAGCCCACGAAGGAGATATTTTTTGTTTCATTGCATAGCGATTAATTTCTTTATTAAAAGCTTTGGGAAAACGTAAATCTACATCATCTAAGTAACCAACATTGGCAAGTGTAAAAATGCTTCTATCAAACCACTTATTCTCATTAGCAACTTTAGCTATAATTAGTTTTTCACGATTGTTTAGTGTCGTTAATAAATAATTCCACTCTGAACGTGCTTGCCTAAAGCGCCCTAAAGAATAAAACTCAAAAGCTCTTTTAGCCGCTGCGTAGTTAATTACTCTGTGTTTTTCAGCCAAAGTGAATTCTAATGGCTTATGTTGTAAATTAGCAGGCTCTCGCAAATAACTTGCCGCTAAAAATCCATAATAATGGCGCTCATTCGCAAGCTGCTGTAATAAATATTTACCTCTTTCTTCTACATCTGTCGCTATCAGCGCTCTTGCATACCAATATTTCCACTTTATTTTATCGCGTTGTGTTTCTGGTAATTGTTTTAAGTCGACAATTAATCGCTGCCAATTTTGCTGTTTTAAGGCTTGTGATAAACGCCATTGCAACATACTTTCATTGATTGAATTAATTTCAAGCTTATCTAACCATAACTGTGCTGCATGATGATTTTTAGCCGACAAAGCAATAGCAAACTTTTGTGTTATTTGTTGTTGCTGTTGTGAAGTAAACGTGAACTTTAGTTGTGCTTTTCTATAACTTCTCAGTGCACTGTCAGGATAACGCCAAATCAAACGCTTCAAACCATAGGTTAAAATTTCGGTTTCTCGAATTGATTTATTGGGAAAGTGTTTAAGCTTAGTGACCATAACAGGATCTCGGCGAACCTTATGCCATAAACTGGCTAAATACTGCTGTTCTACTGGTAATAATTTAGTTAAATAAGGAATTAAAGTATGCTTGCCGCCATCTGCTGCTAAGCTTATACGTTGCCAAACCACATCATTAGTTCGGTAACCTGCTTTTTGCCACAATTTAAATAAGGGATCACAAGCTTTATCTTGTGATTTACCCACAACCCATAGTTTTGTAACTTGGGGGTAAACCACGCTTTCAGGTAAACCTTTTTTTAAATTAAAGTTTAAATTTATACAGTTAAGTTTAGCATTTGACGTTGGTTTGTAGGCTTGCATAAAAAGTAAACTTTGATTTTTTTTAGCTAAGTAATTAAGCCATTTTTTTCTCAAAGGCCAGTCTAGCGGAGTATTTTTATATTTTATTAAGAAGGTTAATATTTCATTTGCATCAGAGAGTTTCATACGATGCATTAAACGCTTCTGATCTAGATAAGGTTGTAAAGGATAATAATGAAGGTGGTTATAGTGTGTTTGATATTGTGCCGATTTGCTTTTATGAATTAACTTTTCTGCTTTTACAAAGTGTTGTTGCTGTATTTTATCTATGCTTAGTTTTAAAGGCTTACTAGCAAAAACATTTAAACTATAACTAACAATAGCAAATGTTAATAATATTTTTGACAATAAACTCGTTTGCATTAATTTCCATTTCCCAAAACAGCCAGTGCTTACCAGTATAATGCAAGACAGCTTAAATAAAAATGAAGTAGAATAGTTACTACTGTTTTTTCCATTATTAATGTTAAGTACTATTTATGCCAAGCGAAATGTTTCAACAAACAGATCACACTCTTAATGCTGTGGGTTTACGCTGCCCTGAACCTGTCATGATGGTTAGATTAACGATAAGAAAAATAGCTATTGGCGAAACATTATTAATAATATGTGACGATCCGTCTACTGCTCGCGATATTCCAAGTTTTTGTCGCTTTATGGAACATGAGCTTATAGCTAAACAGGTAGACGAAAAGCCTTTTTTATATGTTATTAAAAAGAACTAGCCTCTCTTTCTAATTAGGTAAATTTGCCTTTTTTAGCATACCAAATAGTTCATCCTTGAATTTCAAACGTTGTTTTTTTCTTTGCTCTATATATTCATCACTAGTATTTTCAACCCCTTGTTCTATACGGTGTACTTCTTGGTTTACCTCATGATACTCAGTAAATATTCTAGCAAAGTGATTATCATTCATTTTTAAATAATGGATCTCTTTATCAAACTCTGGAAATTCGTGGTGAAGGTCATGTTTTTCTATGATCATAGTATGCTCCTGTAAGCTTTATCTTTTGTGTATTATTCATCTATTTCATTACTACTTTACGCCTATTTGTTACGCTTTAATTGATCTAGCACAAGAGAGAAAGTTTATTTTTTAGATACAAAAAAAAGGGCATATTTCTATGCCCTTTTAACGATGTAATCACTGTTTTATTTATTGCAGTACTGAAATATCAGCAATAGCAAAGAAACTATTACGTATTTCATTAAGTAATGTTAAGCGATTGATTTTAATCGCTTCATCATCACTCATCACCATGACACTATCGAAAAAAGTATCAATTGACGTTTTCAACTGAGCTAACTCTGTTAATGCTGCCTGATAATTTTTATCTGCAACAAGTGGTGATACTTTTAGATTAATACTTTGAAAGTTTTCTGCCAAGTCTTTTTCAGCCTGCTCACTTGCTAATTCAACTTTAAACGTTTTATAAAGCTCACCATCAAACTTAGCAAGAATATTACCTACGCGTTTATTGGCAGCGGCTAATGCTTTTGCTTCAGGTAGATCACCAAAATGGCTAACCGCTTTAATACGTTTTTCAAAATCTAAAGGTGCGCTTGGCTTTTTGGCTAAAACTGCTTGAATAACATCAACAGCAATACCTTGCTCTTGATAAAAAGCACGAAAACGTCCCATAATAAAATCAAACACATTTTCAGCTGTATTTTTATTTACTAACTTATCACCGAATAAAGTAATGCTTTGATTAATAAGTGTAATGAGATCTAAATCAAGCTGCTTTTCAATAATAATACGTATTACACCAATGGCAGCTCTTCTAAGCGCAAATGGGTCTTTATCACCTTTAGGCGGTTGATTAATACCAAAAATACCAACAAGCGTGTCAATTTTATCACTTATGGCAACAGCACAACCAATATTTGCCTCAGGTAAACTGTCTCCAGCATAACGAGGACGATATTGATCTTCTAGTGCTTGCGCTATTGCGGCACTTTCACCGTCATTAATAGCGTAATACTTACCCATAGTGCCTTGCACTTGTGGAAACTCTAAAACCATATCTGACATTAAGTCTGTTTTGCTTAGCAAACCAGCGCGATATGCATCATGACTATTTTCACCTAATTGTTCGGCTATCACTTTACTCAAATCTGCTATGCGCTCTGATTTTGCTTTTAAAGTACCTAACTGTTTTTGGAACAACACTGACTCTAGCGTTGACAGTCTTGATTCCAATGTTTGCTTTTGATCGGTTTTAAAGAAAAACTCGGCGTCAGCTAAACGTGGGCGAATAACTTTTTCATTACCAAAAACAACCTGACTAGGATCTTTAGATTCAATATTGGTTACAAAAATAAATTTGTTAACTAACTCACCTTCGGTGTTTGTTACAGGAAAATATTTTTGATGATCTTTCATTGAATAAATTAATGGCTCTGCTGGTACATTAAGAAAATCTTCATCAAATGTGCCTACTAACGTAACTGGCCATTCAACTAATGAGGTTACTTCTTCAAGTAAATCATCATCGATTAAGGCAACCGCTGAAATATCTGCCGCTACTTGTTTAATTTGCGCAACAATAGTCTCTTGTCTTACTTGATAATCAACTTCAACAAACGCTTTCGCTAGTTCTGTTTGGTAATCATTTGCATGATTAATTGTTACTAAGCCTTGGTGATGAAAACGATGCCCTTGTACTTGATTGCTAGAGTTTACCCCTAGAGCAGAGCCTTTAATGATTTGCTCACCATACATCAATGTTAAAGTATGTACTGGACGAATAAACTGAATACGCTCAGCGCCCCAACGCATAGGTTTAGCAATAGGTAGTTTATGCAATGCGGTAGTAACCATATCAGGCACTAGTTCACTAATACTCTTACCTGCAACGGTTGCTTTGTGTAGTAACCATTCACCTTTTGGTGTTATTAAGCGTTCAGCTTGATCAACAGTAATACCATTAGAACGAGCCCATCCCATAGCAGCTTTACTTGGTTGGCCTTGCTCATCAAAAGCAACATTTACAGCAGGCCCTCGTTTTTCAACAACCTTATCAGCTTGTTTATCAATTAAATCTATTACTTGTACCGCTAAACGACGCGGTGTTGCAAACCACTTAATGTCAGCATACGCTAAATCATTAGAATCAAGTTGGCTTTTAATATTTGTATAAAAAGCGGTGGCTAATGTTTTTAGTGATTTTGGTGGTAATTCTTCTGTGCCCAATTCAATTAGGAGAGTTTCAGTTGTCATTATTTTTCTCCTTTTGTTGATGCTTGCTTAGGTGCTTTTTGATCTTTACAAAGTGGAAAACCTAGCTCCTCACGTTTAGTATAATAAGCTTCTGCACAGGCTTTAGATAAAGTACGTACACGTAATATATAACGCTGACGCTCTGTTACTGAAATTGCATGGCGCGCATCAAGTAAATTAAAGGCATGTGATGCTTTCATTACTTGCTCGTATGCTGGCAATGGTAAATTTGCTTCTATAAGTTTTTGGCTATCTTTTTCACATTGATCAAACTGTTTAAACAACGCTTCAACATCTGCATATTCAAAGTTGTAAGTAGACTGCTCTACTTCGTTTTGGTGGAATACATCACCATAATAAACAGTACCCATAGGACCATCAGCCCAAACTAGGTCATAAATACTGTCAACGTTCTGAATATACATGGCTAAACGTTCTAAACCATAAGTGATTTCACCCGTAACAGGTGCGCACTCTAAGCCACCCACTTGTTGAAAATAGGTAAATTGGGTGATTTCCATGCCATTAAGCCAGATCTCCCAGCCTAAACCCCATGCACCTAATGTAGGCGATTCCCAGTTATCTTCAACAAAACGAATATCATGAACTAATGGATCAATACCAAGCTCTATTAGCGAGTTAAGATACAACTCTTGAATATTCTTTGGTGAAGGTTTGAGCATTACTTGAAATTGATAATAATGTTGCAAACGATTAGGGTTTTCACCATAGCGACCATCTGTAGGTCGTCGACAAGGTTGAACATACGCACTGCTAATTGGCTCAGGACCTATTGAACGTAAAAAAGTCATTGGGTGGAATGTTCCAGCGCCAACTTCTAAATCTAATGGTTGTACAATGACACAACCTTGGCGTGACCAATAATCTTGCAATTGCAATATAAGGCCTTGAAACGTTTTACAATTAAAACTAGTCATGGGTTTTCAAATTCACTATTAGTTGTAAGGTAGTACGAATATATAACGTACTGTTTTTAAAATGGAAACACTCGATATTGATGACCGAGTGTATTATATTTAGCGCGAATAAATTCTTGCCTACATATTAGAAATCTAGGTTAGATACTTTTAATGCATTTTCTTCGATAAACTTTCTGCGTGGCTCAACATGATCACCCATTAACGTTGTAAATAGTTGATCGGCAGCAATCGCATCTTCAATAGTAACTTGGAGCATACGACGTGTTTCTGGATCCATCGTAGTTTCCCAAAGCTGCTCAGGATTCATCTCACCCAATCCTTTATAGCGTTGAATATACTGACCACGTTTAGATTCAGTCATTAACCAATTAAGCGCTTCTTCAAAGCTAGCAACTGACTTTTCTTTTTCACCGCGCTTAACATAAGCACCCTCTTCCATTAAATCATTAATGGCTTCATTTAATGACGTTATCGCTGCAAATTCATTTGACTGGATAAACTCATAACTACAGTTATAGGTTTTATCTATGCCATGTTGGCGTACATTAAACTGTGGGTAATAAGTATTGCGTTCAGTATTATGTTCAACACTAACAGTATAAATTGAACCATTACCATCTTGCTCATCAAGTTGTGTTATTAAGTCTTTCGCCCATATTTCAACTTTGGCTTTATCTGTAAAGTCTTCTTTATTTATATTTTGGCTGTAAATCATTTTTTCTAATATATCACTTGGGATCTGTCTAGATATACGCTTAATGATGTCCATAGTTGTACGATACTGATTAACTAACTGCTCTAGTGCTAAACCTGATATTGCTGGCGCATCTTCGTTAACATGAATAGAAGCATTATCTAAAGCTAATGTTGTTAGGTATTCAGTAAGTCCGTCATCATCTTTAATATAACGTTCTTGCTTACCTTTTTTCACTTTATATAAAGGTGGCTGTGCAATAAAGATATGACCACGTTCCATTATTTCTGGCATTTGACGATAGAAAAATGTCAGTAATAAAGTACGAATATGTGAACCATCGACATCAGCATCAGTCATAATAATGATACTATGATAGCGTAATTTTTCTGGGTTATATTCATCTCGACCAATACCACAACCTAATGCTGTGATTAAAGTACCTACCTCTTGTGATGAAATCATTTTATCAAAACGTGCTTTTTCTACGTTTAAAATTTTACCCTTCAACGGTAAGATAGCTTGATTTTTACGATTACGCCCCTGCTTAGCTGATCCGCCAGCAGAGTCCCCTTCCACAATATATAATTCAGAAAGTGCAGGATCTTTTTCCTGACAATCAGCCAATTTACCTGGTAAACCAGCTATATCCAATGCACCTTTACGGCGAGTCATTTCTCGCGCTTTACGAGCCGCTTCTCGCGCTCTGGCTGCATCAACTATCTTCATTATAATGGTACGAGCGACAGCAGGCTTTTCTAATAAGTATTCACCTAACTTTTCACCCATTGCTTGTTCAACAGCAGTTTTAACTTCTGATGATACTAGCTTGTCTTTTGTTTGAGATGAAAATTTAGGGTCTGGTACTTTAACAGAAATAACAGCAGTTAGACCTTCACGCGCATCATCACCTGACGCACTGGTTTCAGTACTACCGCCTTTTTTAGTTTTATTAAGACCTTCTTTTACCATATAACTATTGAGCGTTCTTGTTAATGCGGTTCTAAATCCACTTAAATGAGTACCGCCATCACGTTGAGGTATGTTATTTGTAAAACAATGAATACTCTCTTGGAAACCATCATTCCACTGCATTGCAACTTCAACTACAATGCCATCTTCACGTTCTAAATCAAAATAGAAAATCTCTTCATTTACAGGCGTTTTGTTAGTATTTAAATAATCAACAAAAGCTTGAATACCACCATCAAAATGGAAGTGGTCTTCTTTACCTTCTTCACGTTCATCAATTAACCGAATCGATACACCTGAATTTAGAAATGATAATTCACGAATACGTTTCACTAATAGGTCATAGTGAAATAATACATCTGTGAACGTGTCTGTACTTGGCCAAAAGCGTACTTCCGTACCAGTTTCATCACTTTCGCCAACAGCTGCTAATGGTGCTTCAGGTTCACCTATATGATAATACTGTTCAAACAGCTTTCCATCACGACGGATATTTAATTTCAATTTGCTACTTAAAGCATTTACAACCGAAATGCCTACACCATGAAGGCCACCAGAGACTTTATAACCTGAGTCTTCACCGCCAAACTTACCACCAGCATGTAGTACTGTCATAATAACTTCAGCTGCTGAAACGCCTTCTTCAGGATGAATTTCTGTTGGTATACCACGGCCATCATCTTTTACAGAAACAGAGCCATCTAAATGTATTTTAACGATGATATCACTACAATGCCCAGCCAATGCTTCATCAATTGAGTTATCTAAAACTTCAAAAACCATGTGATGTAAACCTGTGCCATCATCTGTGTCACCAATATACATACCTGGTCTTTTTCGTACTGCATCAAGTCCTTTTAGTACTTTAATACTGGACGAGCTATATTCATTTTCTACTGTCATAGTTTTAGCCTATTCACTCTTATCTACATTGTCTTTTCTGAATAATTTAATTCAGAATCGTCTGGATATATGTCTGATACTTCACCATGTTTCACGTGAAACATTTTATACTTTTTAACTTTTTCTTTAAGTTCTACGTCTTGATCAACGCTAATACTATTGCAAATATTACTGACAATAAAGCGTGTTAGAAAAGGCTGTAAAACATCACTTGAAATTGCAGTTATAATAACTTGGCAATCTAAGTTTTCTATTGCAGATGATAAAGCCGTGCGTGAATTAAAATCTAATTCTGCTCCAACATCATCAATCAATAAAATTGGTTTTACTCGATTAACTTTCGCAATTAATTTAGCCTGTGCAAAAGTTAACGCCAGTAAAAACAACTTTTGTTGTCCTCGTGACAATTGAGTTTCTAAAGATTGTCTATCTAAAAGAAATCTCACATCAAATTTATGTGCTCCGTATAAGCTATAACCATAATTTGCTTCTCTTTCAGTGTTATTAGCAAGCACGTTATGTAGTTCTTGTTTTTGCGACCAGCCCTGTAAATATTGTACCGAAACTCGACTTTTTAAATTAGGAAGTAAAATAGCCAACCAAATATCTAACTCTTCCACAAGCGCTGATACGTAATCTTGCCTGATGAGAGCAACCTCTATAGACATTTGGCAAAATTGCTCAGTCCAATAAGGTAACATCGAGCTTGAGTCATTCACATTCTGGTTTAATCTTATACAAGCATTTCGTTGCTTTAGAACTCTGTTAAAATTTTTCCATTGCTTGGAAAAGTTATGTTTCACGTGAAACATACCAAGATCAACAAATCGCCTCCTCTCTTTAGGTCCACCAAAAAAAAGTTTAAAACTTTCAGGTGTCACAATCTGTATTGCTATATTTTTTGCTAACACAGATAAACGAGAATAACGCTCTCCATCAATTTTTATATTGGTTAAACCTGAGCTAACATCTCGACTTAAACCCAATTGGCAATCATTACTGTTTTTTATACTTACTACAAAATTAGTTTTTTCATGACAAACAAGAGCATCTACTTTACTGGTACGAAAAGATTTACCATGCCCTAGAAAAAAAAGAGCTTCTAACAAGCTACTTTTTCCACTGCCGTTATCACCAACAACAAAATTTAATTCAGGATGAAAATTAATTGTTGCTCCATGCAAATTACGAAAATTTTGGGTAACTAACTTTGCAACACTCATTAATTTAAAATAAACATTTTGAATAAAACTAATTATTATAAACGCATTGGCATAACAACATAAAGCGCGTCACCAGAATTAGCACCTTCAATAATTACACTTGAGTTGGCATCAGCTAAAGTAAATTTAACTTGCTCATCTTTAATAGCATTTAATACATCAAGTACATAACTGACATTAAAACCTATCTCTAATTCTTCATATGGAAAATCAATTTCTAATTCTTCTTCGGCTTGTTCTTGCTCTGGATTATTTGCAGTAATCTTCAATAAAGAATTTGAAAAATTCAAGCGAACACCTTTGAACTTTTCATTAGATAAAATGGAGGCGCGTGATAATACCTGTCGTAATTGTTCTTTGTCTGTAACAAAAATTTTGTCACCATTTCTAGGCAGAACACGACGATAGTCAGGAAAGCGACCATCCACTAGTTTACTAGTAAAAGAAAACTCTGTATCAATAATACGAATATGGTTTGAGCCAATATTCATTAATACTTCTTCATCAAGAGGAGCAAGTAAACGAATAGTTTCTAAAATACCTTTACGCGGCACAATAACTTGTCTTGCGGGCAAAGCTAATGAGTCATTCGATATTTTACAAATAGCTAAACGATGACCGTCAGTAGCAACAGAGCGAATTTCATTTCCTTCACATTCAATAGACATACCATTTAAGTAATAACGAACATCTTGGTTTGCCATTGAAAAATGAGTACTTTCAATTAAACGTAATAATTCTGATTTTAACAACTTAAATTCAACATCACCCTTCCATTCTTCAATATTTGGAAAATCATCAGATGGCAATGTAGACAAAGAATATTTACTTCGGCCAGAGGTTAATTTAACGCTATCGTCAACTGAATTAAAATTAAGCATAGAGTTTTCAGGTAAGCTTTTACAAATATCAAGCAACTTACGTGCAGGTATAGTAATTTTACCATCTTCGCCTTGATTTTCTATTTCAGTATGAGAAACCATTTCAAGTTCTAGATCGGTAGCAGTTAATGTTAAGGATTGACCTTTAACATCAAAAAGAATATTGCTTAAAATAGGTAACGTACTTTTACGTTCGACAGCACCTGAAACTAACAATAATGGTTTAAGTAATAATTCTCTATTTAGTGAAAATTTCATCTATATTCCTGCTTCTGAACAAATTTTATTATTTTTTGAATTAATTCTATAATTAACTAGATATATGTAATGAACAAACCTGACAGAATCAAGAAGAAAGCGTTCTAATCAAATTAGAATAATCTTCTTTAATATCATGTAGTTCTTCCCGTAAAGATTTAACTTTACGACAAGCATGAAGTACTGTTGTGTGATCTCTTCCACCAAAAGCATCACCAATTTCAGGCAAGCTATGGTTAGTTAATTCTTTAGATAATGCCATTGCTAGCTGTCTAGGTCTAGCAACAGATCGATTTCTTCGTTTAGACAATAAATCAGCAACTTTAATTTTATAATATTCTGCTACTGTTCGTTGAATATTATCAATGGTAACAAGTTTATCTTGTAAGGCTAATAAATCACGTAGCGCTTCGCGTACAAAATCAATCGTTATAGCTCGCCCAGTAAAGTTAGCATTAGCAATAACTCGATTAAGTGCGCCTTCTAATTCTCGCACATTGGAGCGCAAACGTTTAGCAATAAAGAAAGCAACTTCATCAGCAAGGTTAACGTTACTTTCTTGTGCTTTTCTTTTTAAAATAGCAACGCGTGTTTCAAGCTCTGGCGGTTCAATAGCAATAGTTAACCCCCAGCCAAAACGAGATTTCAATCGATCTTCAACAGCAACTTCTTTAGGATAACGATCACTAGTTAAAATGATTTGTTGATTGCCTTCAAGTAAGGCATTAAAAGTGTGAAAAAACTCTTCTTGTGTTCTATCTTTACCAGCAAAAAATTGAATATCATCAATAAGTAATGCATCAACACTTCGATAATATTGTTTAAATTTTTCCATCTCATTGTTTTGTAGTGCTTTTACCATGTCTTGCACAAAACGTTCTGAGTGCATGTAAGCAATTTTAGCATTAGGGTTGTTTTGTAAAATACCATTGCCAACGGCATGTAACAAATGCGTTTTACCTAAGCCCGTTCCACCATAAATGAATAAAGGGTTATAAGCAGCGCCTGGGTTATCAGCAACTTGTGAAGCTGCAGCTCTTGCTAGTTGGTTTGACTTACCTTCTACAAAATTATCAAAAGTATATTTAACTCTAACATTTGCTTTTTTAGATAAATTAGTCCCTGTTTCAATCACAGGAGAAACTTTGTTGTTTTTGTTAAAATTAGCATTCGCAGATGGCACTGAATTATTTTGAATAGGAGAAATGGATGGTTTGCTACCTACATCAAAGCGCAATAGATATGAATCTTGACCATCGGTCATGGAAATCAATTCATTAATTCGATTAACATACTTGTCACGAACCCAATCTAAAACAAAACGATTTGGCGCATAAAGTGTCAATACATTATCTGAAACGACACATTGTAGTGGACGGATCCACATACTAAACTGCTGCGCAGGCAATTCTTCTTGAAGAACAGAAAGGCATCGTTGCCAAAGAGAGTGTTCCAAGTAAAAACTCCAAAGAAAAAAGATTTTATCCGCTTGTTATTTGTATTCTTAATTTTATCTATCAGATAAAGAATTTTAAATGTATTTAAAAGATCATTTTCTATCAAAAAAGGAAAAGTAATGCTCTTAAAAAGTACCACAAGCGGAAATTTTTATTATGTATAACCATTATCTCTATACTTATCCACAAGTGCAATATTGACAAACAACTATTCTCCATTATTTTCACTTGAAATGGCTAAAGACTTGTTAAATTGGCTTATTTGATAATTACTTAGATTAAAATACTGCTAAAAACTATTGATTAGTTTATTTACTTCTTTTGATAAAAAACTTTAAATTTACTCGAAAAGTAATTTATAAAAGTAAACCTGTGGATATTTTTATAAATTAAACCGAAAAATTAAGTGTTCACTTTAATAAATCAACTAAGATCCAAAGGATCATTATAAGATCTTTTATAAATAATACTGGATTAAGCATTGACAACAAGCCAAGTAAGATTTAGAATTCGCCCTCTTTTTTTAGACCTGTATGCTCAATTGGCTTTATTTGTCAGGGCAACAACAACCGACGGATTAGCGTAATGAAAAGAACATTTCAACCTAGCGTATTAAAGCGTAAGCGTAACCACGGATTCCGTGCACGTATGGCAACTAAAAATGGCCGTGCTGTTATAGCTCGTCGCCGTGCTAAAGGCCGTGCAAGCCTTAGCGCTTAGTCTTAACTCATTTTTTACTAAGAAATTGAATTAAGATGGTAACCAATCAGGTTACTTATGAATTTAATCGGGAGTCACGTCTTTTGACTCCCGGTCACTTTCAATCTGTGTTTAAAAAACCTATCAGATTTGGCTCTCGCCACTTTACTATACTCATTACCCCTACACATTTATCAGATGATTCAAGCAAGAATAATCGTCTTGGCTTAGCTATAGCTAAAAAACGTGTAAAACTTGCCGTACAACGAAATCGTATAAAAAGAATTATTAGAGAAAGCTTTCGTTTAAATCAACATGATATACCTGCTATAGATATGGTAGTTATGGTAAAGTCTGGCATTGATCAACTCGACAACAAAGAAATCAATCAAGAACTGACTAAAATATGGCGAAAAATAATTCAGCGCCACAAAAGTTAGCCATAACCTGCATTAAGGGTTATCAGCGCTTTATTAGCCCTATGTTAGGATCAAATTGTCGATTTAATCCAACATGCTCTTGTTATGCACATGAAGCTATAGAACGCTTTGGTGTAATAAAAGGAGTATGGTTAGCGAGTAAACGTATTTTAAAGTGTCATCCGCTAAATGAAGGTGGTGATGACCCTGTTCCGCCATTAAAAAAAGGCGATAAAACTGGTTCAGACTAAAGCAAGTTGTTTTTTAGGCTCTTATACTAAAATACGGTTGGTTTGCTATGAAACGTGTATTAAAATGCCACCCACTTAACATAAATTATTTATGCAGGAGGTAATAACCTCGTGCCAACCCAAAACAAGAGAAATAAATCTTATGGAATCTCAACGCAGTCTGCTTTTTATTGCGCTTATGGTTGTTACTTACTTACTTTTTAGTCAGTGGCAATTAGAAAATGCTCCAGCAGTTGAACAACCTAAAATAAGTCAAAGTGTCGGTAGTAATCAAAGTAATGAACAAGTTGCTGATGCAGACTTTGTTCCTGAGTCAACTGATTCATCAGTACTGAGTGTAAAAGAAGCTGCTTCAAGTGCAAAAATAATTAGTGTAACCACCGATACCTTACAGCTAAAAATTAATACTCAAGGTGGCGATATTATTGAGGCTAAGCTGCTTAAATTTGATACTGAGCAAGGTAATGGCATTCCATTTGTTATTATGCAAAACGGGAATCAAAAATATGTCGCACAATCTGGTTTAACGGGTGCTAATGGTATAGACAGAATTATTAAAGGTCGTCCAATTTATACGAGTACTCAAAGTAACTATGAGTTAACTGGTGATAACCTAACTGTAGATTTAACTTTTCAAGACGATAATGGCCTAAACGTAACAAAGCGTTTCTTATTTAGTGCTGGTAGCTATAGTGTTAATGTTGACTATGTCATTAATAACAACACAAGTAATAGTATTTCAGTGCAAATGTACGGTCAGCTTAAACAATCTACATTACAAGATACTTCAATGGGCATGTTACCAACTTATCGTGGTGCAGCGTTTTCTACTAATGAAGATCGTTATGAAAAATATGACTTTGAAGATATTGCCGAAGCTAACTTAAACAAAACCACACCTGGTGGTTGGATTGCTATGCTTGAGCATTACTTTGTTTCTGCTTGGGTGCCTAATGGTACAGAGAACAATCAGCTTTATACCAATTTCAGCAACAATCAAGAGGCGGTTATTGGCTTTAAAGCACCTGCAATTACTATTGACGCAGGTCAACAAGGCACAACATCAGCTATTTTCTACGTAGGTCCTAAAGACCAAGCTGTGTTAGAAACAATAGCACCTAACTTAGATTTAACTATTGATTACGGTTTTTTATGGATGATCAGCCAACCGTTATTCTGGTTACTACTAACTATCCAAAGCTTTGTTACTAACTGGGGTGTAGCAATCATCATAATCACCTTAATTGTTAAAGGTGGTATGTACCCATTAACTAAAGCACAATATACCTCAATGGCTAAAATGCGTGAATTAGCACCTAAAATGGCTCAGCTAAAAGAACGTTTTGGTGATGACAGACAAAAAATGTCACAAGCCACTATGGAAATGTACCGTAAAGAAAAAGTAAACCCTGCTGGCGGTTGTTTGCCATTGCTTTTCCAAATGCCTATTTTCTTAGCGCTTTACTGGGTATTTTTAGAAAGTGTTGAATTACGTCATGCACCGTTTATATTCTGGATTCAAGATTTATCAGCTATGGACCCATATTATGTGTTACCTGTATTAATGGGAGCTAGTATGTACGTTATGCAAAAAATGCAACCAATGACTATACAAGATCCAATGCAACAGAAAATAATGCAATATATGCCAGTAGTTTTCTCTGTATTTATGGCATGGTTCCCATCAGGCTTAGTACTTTACTGGTTTGTTAGTAACATGATTTCAATTGCACAAATGAAAATAATTTTCAGTGGCATTGAAAAGAAAAAACTAGCAAAAACAAGTTAAATATAAATAAGCTTTAACTAAAAAGGCGATCAATTGATCGCCTTTTTAAGTAATAAAATCTAAAAAGAATATATTTGATTTCTCCCTTTATTTTTAGCTATATAAGTTAAAAATACACATTAATCATTCATGCCTGATGCAACAAAAGTAAATAATCACATATTTAATGATATTGGTATAAGGTATTTAATCGAACTGAATGAATATCAGGGTAGGTAATGGCTAATTTCTAGGAAACTATTTATGACAATACAAACACTGCCTAATAATCAAGAAACAATCTCAGCACAAGCAACACCGCCTGGTAGAGGTGGTGTTGGAATTATTCGTATATCAGGACCCCAAGCTAAAACAGTAGCACAAGCTATTTTAGGAAAAGTACCTGAAATTAGAAAAGCAGAATATTTGCCCTTTAAAGATAAAAACAACCAAACTTTAGATCAAGGCATTGCACTTTTTTTTAAAGCACCCCACTCATTTACAGGTGAAGATGTACTAGAACTACAAGGCCACGGCGGACCAATAGTTCTTGATATGCTTTTAAAAGAAGTTGTTAGTATTCCTGGAATTAGAATAGCTAATCCTGGTGAATTTAGTGAACAAGCTTTTTTAAATAATAAACTAGACTTAACACAAGCAGAAGCCATTGCTGATTTAATTAATTCAAGCTCAGAGCAAGCAGCACGTTCTGCCCTGCACTCTCTTCAAGGTGATTTTTCTAAACTAGTTAATGAAATGGTCGCAAACATTATTCATCTACGCATGTACGTTGAAGCTGCTATTGATTTTCCTGAAGAAGAAATTGATTTTCTGGCCGACAAAAAAATAGTGACCGATCTTAAAAACATCATCAACCAAGTTGAAAGCGTACGCAAACAAGCACAACAAGGCAGTATTATTCGTGAAGGTATGCGAGTGGTTATTGCTGGTCGACCTAATGCTGGTAAATCAAGTTTATTGAACGCTCTAAGTGGTAAAGAAAGTGCTATTGTTACCGATATTGCAGGTACTACCCGTGACGTGCTTACTGAACAAATTCATATAGATGGTATGCCACTACACATTATTGATACTGCTGGTTTACGTGACAGTGATGATAAAGTTGAACAAATAGGAATTGAACGCGCTTGGCAAGAGATAAAACAAGCAGATAGAGTATTACTTATGGTTGATGCTAGCGAAAATCATAGTGTACTAGAAGATGAACAAGATATTAAAAATTACTACCCTGAATTTTTTGAAAAACTACCAAGTAATATAGGACTAACGTTAGTTAGAAACAAAGCTGATATTAACCCATCAATTAATCAAAACAGTATGGGCTTAATTGAGTTTATTGATAATGAACAAGCAAAACATACAATAATCACCTTATCTGCAAAAACTGGTGAAGGCGTTGACAGTCTAACAGAGCACTTAAAAACTATTATGGGATATAGTGGTAGTACTGAGGGTGGTTTTATGGCTAGGAGACGACATTTAACTGCTTTAGAGAATACACATCAACACTTAATTATAGGTTTAGAACAACTAGAGTCTTATGTGGCTGGTGAAATATTGGCAGAAGAGCTACGTATTTGTCAGCTAGAATTAGATCAAATCACTGGAGAATTCTCTAGTGATGACTTACTAAGCAAAATTTTTAGCTCTTTTTGTATTGGTAAGTAACAACAATTTATTACATTAATTAATACTTCACATTAGAATGATTAAAATGTTCAATAACAAGGTGCTTGATCAAGTAATAGCTGACTATTAGGATTGATTGAAAACAACAATGTTATTGGATATTTAAACCATTTTAAAAATCACTTAGTTAGTAAACTTTAGTTTTGAGCTATTTTTACTCTAATTTTATTCTTGGCAACTCTTGTTTCATGTAAGACAGAAATAGCAGATTTTGCTTCACTTTCGTCTGGCATTTCAACAAAAGCAAAACCTTTTGATTTACCTGTTTCTTGGTCTAAAACTAAATTACATTCAGTAACAGAGCCATGAGCAGAAAACAGAATACGGATTTCTTGTTCAGTTGTTGAGCGTGAGAGGTTGCGAACTAAAAGTTTCATAATGAGCCATGTGGTATATTATTACATGGTTAAATTATCTCATATATTTTCAGCAGACCAAATAAATTTATAACAAAAGCTAAAACTATTATTTAATTAGCAAAACGCCTAACAATGCTAATAGTAAAAATCCACTAACACCTTGCCAAAATTTCACAGGATCACGCTCTATTAAGGGGGTATTACTAACTGAGCTTATATCAACTTTATCGCTGATATTAAATTCAGCCATAAATTCTGAATAATGATCATATCTATTTACAGGGTTAGCCGCTAATGCTTTTGACAATACTCTATCCATATAGCTAGGTAAGTCTTTTCGGTAAGTGGTTAAAGGTTTATATCGCCATAAACTATATTGTTTTACAACTTCATCAACTTGGTTGATCTCTTTATAAGGCAAACGGTTCGTTAACATTTGATAAACTAATACCGCCAAAGAATATAATTCACTTTTGTGATTATTTTCTTGGCCATAAAATAATTCAGGCGCACTATAATTCAATGTTCCCTGATTAAATTCTATTTGTTCAGCAAGTGAACTATCTTTTATTGAACCAACATAACTACTTCCAAAATCAATAAGTTTAATACGACCATGACTATCTATAATAAAATTATCACCTTTAATATCACTATGTACTATATCTTGACGTTGTAAAACACGTAATATTTTGATTAGCTGATCTAAAATATCACGTATTTTTATTAAAGGTGGTTTAGGATTATCTTGCATCCAAGCAGCTAATGTTTGCCCTTCTATATACTCACATACATGATATAAAAATTTACTTGTTTGTAATCTAGGATAAACTTTCATAATGGCAGGATGATTTATTTTATCACCTACCCATCCTTCTTTTATAAAACTTGTTAAATAATCAATATCGTCAGTAAAATTAACCGAAGGTATTTTAATAACTACCAATTTTTCACCAAGAAGATCTTTAGCTAAATAAACATGAGAGCGACTAGTTTGTTGCAACACATCTAAAATTTCATAATGATCTATCTTACTGCCTAACCTAAGAGCAGGTGGAATAACTTGTTGTAAGCGAGTAAATACTAACTGACTAAAAGCTTGCTGAGGTAATTGTTCAACTTTAATTAATAAACACGTTAAGTTGTCATTTGAACCTTGTTCACTAGCTAACTGACAAACAGCTTTACTTGCATGCTCAAGATTATTATTACTGTTAATTATTTGTTGTATTTGTTTGGGTTTTACAAAATGATGTACACCATCACAACTTAACATCAAAATATCTTGTGGCGCTAACGCTGTTGAAGTGTGGTCAACTTCTATATGAGAACCCGCACCCAAAGCACGATTTAATGTTCCTGAAACTGTCGCATGATCTTTAGTTAATGCTTGATAACCATCATTATTAATTTTAACAATTTGACAGTCACCAACGTGAAATATATGTCCACGTTCGCCTTTAAGTATTAAAGCTGAAAAAGTGCTAAACCACTGCTCTGATAAACCTTTTTCATCAGCCACTAGCTGTCTTGAATACAGCCAGTTATTAAGTGAAGAAATAACTTTAGCAGCTGATTTATTTACCGACCAAGTTTCTGGCGTTGCTAAATATTCACCAATAAAGTGACAAACGCTCATTTGGCTCGCTTGAGCCGCACAATTAGCACTAGACACGCCATCAGAAATAACAGCAATATGCCCTTTCAACTCAAGTTCAAGCCCTTCACTCATTTTCAAAGCAAAAGCATCTTGATTTTCATCTTTTTCTCCTTTAGTGGAATAACCACCAAAGGAGATAGTAAGGTTGTCTTTAAGTTTATTTAAAGGCGCTGTTTTTTCCGTCAATATTTAATCTACCTTAATAAGTTCTACACTACCGTCAGGTAATATTTCAGCCATACTGCCTTTAGGCTCTTGCATTAAAAATAACATTAATAAGCCAACAAATGCACTTGCTGCAATAACCCAAAAGAATATTGAATAACTAACAAATGATAATACCGTTAAATAACACACAGCGCCAACATTACCATAAGCACCCGTCATACCCGCTATTTGCCCTGTTAAACGTCTTTTTATTAATGGTACTGCTGCAAATACAGCGCCCTCACCTGCTTGCACAAAGAAAGAACAACTCATCGCCGCGATAACCGCTAATACTAATGACCATTCACCCGTAATAGATGCCATAACCGCATAACCTAAACTTAAACCTGTGGTTAAAATCATCAAGGTTTTCTTACGGCCATATTTATCGCTAATCCAACCACCTAAAGGGCGTGATAATAAATTCATAAAGGCATAACTTGATGCTAATAAACCTGCATAAATAAGATCTAAAT